>Ga0256840_1000048_pt1 | contig 89461 bp, 77 predicted proteins | sample 355202metaG_FD_185969 | JGI IMG/M metagenome (GOLD analysis project Ga0256840, IMG submission 185969) | Hydrothermal vent microbial communities from Mid Atlantic Ridge, Atlantic Ocean - 355-202 | ecosystem: Environmental > Aquatic > Marine > Hydrothermal vents | place: Atlantic Ocean: Mid... | reverse complement strand
CCCTACGAGTGAAGGGCTTCACATAGTGTGACTTATTATTGTATTACAAGTTTGCTTAGGTGGACGATGATTTTGGATAGTAGGTCAGGAGTAGAAATACTTTGGACTATGAAGAGCCGTATGAATCTAGAGGTTCACGTACGGTTCTGTGAGAGGTTTAGGGGTGAAATTCCCCTTTACCTACTCGACTTATTTAATGTTTATAGTATATCTGCATTTTGGAAAATTATAACAACCATAAAACTTTCCATATTTTCCTCTTTTTTTAATAAGTTTATTACCACACTTGGGACATATTTTTTGTTTTTCCTTTTTATTTCGTTCTCGTATCTGTTTTTTTACTTGTAATGAATGACTTTTAGATACTTTTCGGTCAGTTATATTACTCTTGAGTAATTTATCTGAAATCAATTCCATTTGACTATATGATAAACTCTCTTGTTCATTTAAGTTCTTAATTGTCCTTATAAGTTTGTTATTATAAACAACAGGAAGAGTCGTTGTCACATTTTTTAGTTTACCATCTCCCGCAAAAACAACTATTGGAAAATATTTAATGTAATTATATTCTGAAAGAGTTTTTTTTATGGCTAAGACGTGAACCCAGTTTTGTTTAATCGGATTTCTTAATTTACTTTTATGTTTATAAATAGTTTGAGTCCAATATTCAGAGTTTTGATGTCCGTGAATCCAACCTTTATAGTTTTTTGTTTCGATAACAAAAATTCCACTTTTGCTAATTACAATGTGGTCAATTTGAGTAGTTAAGTCTCCATTTTTTAATAATATATCATTTAATACTAGATATTCCTTTTTATTAAGACGTTTTAGTTTAGAAGCTACTTTGTACTCTCCAATTGAGCCTTTAATTTTAGGAACAATTCTTTTTTTGAAATAATATGAAATTCCATAAAAAACTAAAATTATAATAAGTATTAAGAATTCCATTTTTATTGAGAATGTTCTTGAAGATTACGAGGTTCAACTTGCTGCCAACATCAATATAAACGTAACATATTTTTCATTACGGCTAAAATACGAAATAAAGATTAAAAGATTTACGGAAAACCATAAGTGTATCCTAACCGTTCCGATACGGATAATATAATTGTAACAAATCTCAAAAACACACGTCACATAAGTGAATATAAAACAAAATGCGATGAGTGGAGGAAGTATATCAGCAATGGTACAAAGTATAAAAGGAAATAACGCTTTGCGAAAATCAAAGCGAGAAAAATACAAGGCATATAAAAAAAATGGTACTATTGATAATGATAAAAAATTAGAATTTAAGCAAGTTTCGGAGGAAGAGTTAAAAATAATTAATGCAAAAAACTTAAAACGCATAGAAAAAGAAGAGCAGAGACGATTATTAACCTTTGCAGGAATTGTAATTTTAATAATTGTAGTAGCATATTTTTTATTTCTCTAGAAGTTTAAATTAGAATATATAATATCGAAAATTTCGAGACAATATTCAGCCTTATTTTTCTTCATTAAAGAACACTTTATAAAAAAACATTTTCTTTTCATCATCAAAACCACGTTCTAGATAATACGAAGCGGCATCAGGAGAGTCTACATCAATTTTTATAGAAATATGTGTGTCCAATTTAATTTCGGATTTAAAATTTTTCTTTTCTTTTTTAAGTACTTTGTCCGAAACGAAAAATTGATTTCTTAAGACAATATTTCCTTCGGTTTCGTATTGTTTTTTGTAGTCATCAAATAGTTCAATATGTTTTTCTTCTTCAAAAACATCTTGTTTAAAATCGTCTACATTAACCGTTTCGTTTTCTTTAAAAAAGTCAATAGTATTTGCTAAAAATTCACTTTGTTGTTTTTTACCAAAATTCTCTTTAATAACTTCTTCCGAAAAAGAAGCACAGAATTCCATGTAATTTTTGGTATGGCTGTTACTATCGTCGGCAGGTTTAATTTGTAAAAAATTTTTAATCCAATATTGCGCATCGTAGCTATTATTATCCACACTTAAAACAATTTTGCCTTCCGCATCTGTCGTATTAATAATCAAACAACCTTTGTCTAGTTTTTTAGTGCTAATACCCTCCAAAAGCATTAATTCAATTTGACCATTTTCGATATACGTTTGAAAAAAATCCGATTTATTTTCAATTTTAAAAACACCAATCGCATCGGTAAGAACATCGTTAATTTCAATGTCTGCAAAACGAACAATCATGACATCGCCAACTTTTATGTTAGCAGAATTAGACTGTTCAAATAAGTGTTTTACAATATTTTTAGAAACTTCAACAAAATCATCGTCGCTTTTAAAAAGCGAATCGGTATAACTATTCATTTCGTTTAAACTCACATCTGCATGATGATAAAAACGATAGCTTTCTGTAAGGTTGGTAAACGATTTTAATAAAAAGTTAAACATTAGGGGATAACTACCTTCATCAAATAATAAAGTTTTATCCGAAAATACATTTCTAGTACTGTTGTATTTGTTTCCAACTTTATGGATAATAAATTCAACAATTTGAGCTCTATTTTTTTTTATCATATTTTTTTAGAATAAAAAAAGTGTAGTAAAAACCACACTTTAAAAATTATAATTCGTTTTATTGTTAGAAACGAAATCCAGTATTAATACCAATTCGAGGAACCAAGTTTGGAGAACCTTCGGATTCAAATAAATTTCTACCTAAACCAACATAAATGTCTAAAACAAAACCTCTAGGGCTAATAAAACTTTTTCCGCCAGCCAAACCAAAAGCACCATCCGTATAGCTAACTTCACGTAAGCCATCATCACTAGTACCGGTACCATTATTAATTGCAAAAAAGCCTTCAACAAATACATTTTCTATGTTTCCTAACGGAAAATATTGTCTATAAAAAGGAGTGACACTAAAATCTTCTCGATATCCAAAAATATTATCTTTATCTGCTAAAGATTTAAAGATAGAAACACCAACAGCAGATTCTTCATTAAGAATATATTGGTAAGTTCCGTCTAATGCTTTAAAAGCAACCAAATCGAAAATATCTAATTTCACTTCGTGTTTTTGAGCATTTACATTAATTCCAACAATAAGGAGAACGATTATTACAATATATTTTTTCATTTTTCTATAAATTTAATTAAAACACAAAATAACAAAAAATATCTTAAAAAAACTGGTATAAATTACTTTATCTTTGCCATATTAAAACATAGTGAATTCTACTATACAAAGTTTATAAAATGAAAGAATCTAATATTTTACCACGTAAAAAACCAGAATGGTTACGAGTAAAATTACCAATAGGAAAAAAATATACCGAATTAAGAAAAACAGTAGATAAATATAAATTAAATACGATATGTACTAGTGGAAGTTGTCCAAATATGGGAGAATGTTGGACAGAAGGTACAGCGACATTTATGATATTAGGAAATACATGTACAAGATCCTGTGGTTTTTGTGGCGTAGCAACAGGAAGACCAGATAGTGTAGATTGGGAAGAACCAGACAAAGTGGCGCGATCTATACATATCATGCAAATAAAACATGCCGTAATTACATCGGTAGATAGAGACGATTTAAAAGATGGAGGTTCGATAATTTGGGCAGAAACGATTCAGGCAATACGAAGAGCAAACCCAAATACAACTTTAGAAACATTAATACCAGATTTTCAAGGAAATAAAATAAATCTAGATCGAATAATAGCGGTAAAACCAGAAATAGTATCACATAATTTAGAAACGGTAAGACGATTAACAAGAGAAGTGCGTATTCAAGCCAAATACGATAGAAGTTTAGAAGTGTTATTATATTTAAAAGAAAGAGGGCTGCAAAGAACAAAGTCAGGAATTATGTTAGGTCTGGGAGAAACAGAAGAAGAAGTAATCGAAACCTTACACGATTTAAGAGCAGCAAAAGTAGATGTTGTGACTATTGGACAATATTTACAACCAAGTAAAAAACACCTACAGATAAAAGAATACATTACACCAGAGCAATTTAAGAAATACAAAAAAATAGGTTTAGAATTAGGATTTAGACATGTAGAAAGTGGAGCTTTGGTACGTTCATCATACAAAGCACAAAAACATCTGTTATAAAATTGAGTTGGTATTAACAATAACTTAACATATTTAAAAAAAAATGGCACAGATATTGAAATATAGATTTCAGATAATAAGAAGTCATAAACCTTATTATTTTTCATAAGAAAATTTGAGTTAGTATTAGCATCCAACCTTAAAAGGTTGGATGTTTCGTTGTATTTAAATTTCCTTGATTTGATGCCTTTTAATACCAATTTGATTTTTTTGCGTATTTTGAGTCGAACTCAGGTTATTAGTAAAATATTATTTATAACATTAGTATGATAAGTGAATAATAATTGTTAACTTTGTAGAGCTAGAAGAAGTTAATTTAACTTACAATATACAAAAAGGGGATTTAGTTGTAAAGCAAAGACATAATAAATTAGTTGTGTGGTCTTTTTCGATGGAATTCATCTTAGGGACTTTAAAATGATGGTAAATCATAATAGAAAAACTAAAATGTAATTGTGAGAGTACTAACAACTAATTTTGTATTTAGAAAAATGAAAAAACTAATAACTGGAATACTGTGTTTGGTCGCACTTTCGACTAATGCGCAAATGGGAATTAAAGATTATGAAACGGCAAAAAAGAAAATTGATTTACAAAATGAAATAATCTTTTTTATGAAATTTACTAGATGGATGGGAAGTGAAGAAATGAAACAGAGAAACGTGTATTCCGTAGTAAAGTATGTAATTGATGACATTATACATTATAAAATTTCAAAAGATGCCTTTTATAGAAAAGACTTTATAACAATGTATGACGATGATTTTGATAAATCAAAAAATACAATAAAGAAAAAATTTAAAGGTTATAAAATTATTAATGAAAAATTAATTTGCCTATATGGACATAAAGATTTATTTGAAATAAAAAAGAAAAGAAAAGTACCAAAACGATTTTATGCTACAAAAAATGAAACCTTAAGTGACGACTATCAATCTTTTTCAGTAACGTTAGTTTTAAATGGATTAGGAAAGTTAGACGTAAAACGAATTTATATGAGTTACGATGATTCTGAAAATTTTGTAGCATATAGAAACGAAAGATTAAGAAGACAAAATTATGGAAGAACTCCATAATTAGACTATAAACAATTTAGTTTATGAAACCCCTAAAACCTACATTAGAAGAATTACCTAAGTTGGCCAAAGAAAAGGCAAAAGAAAGTGTGCAATTTTTTAAAATGTTAAAACGACGAACACCAAAAGATTTAGATTACATTGTACAAGATTTACACGAAAAAGAATTTGAAAAAACAGATTGCTTAACTTGTGCAAATTGCTGTAAAACGACAAGTCCAATTTTTACAAATGTCGATATTAGAAGAATTTCTAAGCATTTAAAAATGAAAGAAATGAACTTTATTACACAATATTTAGAACAAGATGAAGATGAATTTATGGTATTAAAAGAAGCGCCATGTGCCTTTTTAGATACAGATAATACTTGTTTTATATACGATGTAAGACCAAAAGCATGTGGCGAATATCCACATACAAATCGAAGAAAATTCATACAATTAGCAGAATTGACAGTAAAGAATACAGAAATTTGTCCAGCAGCCTATAATATCGTAGAAGCATTAAAAGAAAATTTATTAGAAAGTTTAGATAGAAAAGGAAAAAGCAAACGAAAACGGACATAATTAGATTACAGCAATAAAAAATTACACAAAATGATATTAAGAGAACTAAACGGAAAGAAACCAGTATTTGGTGCAAACTGTTTTATAGCCGAAAATGCAGCGATTATTGGCGATGTAATTTGTGGAAACGATTGTAGTATTTGGTACAATGCAGTAATAAGAGGCGATGTGCATTACATACGAATAGGAAATAAAGTAAACATACAAGATGGAGCAGTACTACATGCAACTTATCAAAAACACCCAACAACCATTGGAGATAATGTATCCATAGCACATAATGCCATAGTACATGGTTGTACCATAAAAGAAAATGTACTTATCGGAATGGGAGCTATTGTAATGGATGGTTGTGTAGTACATTCCAATTCCATCATAGCAGCAGGAGCAGTAGTAACTAAAGGAACAATCGTAGAAAGTGGTACTATTTACGCAGGAACACCAGCAAAAAAAATTAAAGATATTAGTGTCGATTTATTATCAGGCGAAGTAGAGCGAATAGCAGATGCTTATATAAAATACGCTTCTTGGTATAAATAGAAATTAGAAATAAAACCAATTCAATTTCAAAATGCGCTAAATAGATTTGAAATTGAGTTGGTATAAAACGAAAGAGAAATCATTCCAGCCGTACATTATCCAAAATATCAACAACGGTACTTTTCGCATAATCAGCAGGATTATTACCTAATTCGCCCTCAGGAACAATACTATTTTGAGCCTTAAAATAGTCAATCCACGTTTGGTCAATTTTACCAGTATTTTTATTGGTAAAAGACATAGGTTTAACAGAAAAAATAGGCGAATTATCCTCCATTAAAAAAGAATCATAGACCAATTCCGAACAGTAATACTTATCATTGTTTAAACGGAATTCCATATCGTATGGTTTACCTAAAAGGTTAGAAGCTCTAATTAAGGCAGCATCAATAGTATTACGAAATTCTTTTTTAAGCCGACCAACCATAACTTTAGGATTGCCATTAGCAAATTTACTGCGATTTAAAAAAGACTTTAAAGGTGTTTTTTGCACACTATCAAACGCTTCAATAACAAAAATGTTCCCATTTTCAATAACAACAATTCCTATATGTGAAATTTTTAAAATACCAGCATCCGCAGTAGCATTTTCAATAGCATCACTCAAAGTACTATTATCTAAATCCTGAAAAATCAAATCGCCAGATTGTAATTTTGAAGTATTAGAACAAGCAAAAAATAAAAAAATAAAAAAGAGATATACAAGCTGTTTCATGAAAAATATTTTTTGCAAGGTAGAATAATTAAAATACATAAAACTTTGTGAACCTAGCGATTTCATAGTGTCCTTTGTGGTTAAAAAAATAAAATATCAGAAATTAGGAGCAATACAAAATTCCATAACTTTTTTATTAGGATGAGTAAACCGAATATATTCTGCATGTAAATATAACCTATCAGCTTTATTACCATACAAATCATCGCCAACAATAGCAGTATTCAATCCCAAAACATGCGCAGCATGAACCCTTAATTGATGTGTGCGACCAGTAATTGGCGTAAATTCAATACGTGTTTTTTGATCTTGTATCCCCAAAACATTCCACATCGTTTTAGCAGGTTTTCCATGCTTAAAACAAACCAATTGTCTAGGTCTATCATCCAAATCCACACGAAGCGGTAAATTAATTTCGCCATTATTATTAAGAATCAAACCATCTAATAAAGCGATATACCTTTTTGTAATAGAGCGATTAATAAATTGATTTTGTAAAAATTGATGCGCTTTTTTCGTTTTAGCAATAAGCATGATTCCAGAAGTAGACATATCCAAGCGATGAATAATTAAGTGTTTTTCAGACTCAGGATAGATTTCTTTTAATCTACTAAAAACCGAATCGCTTATAGATTTACCAGGAACAGACAATAATTCGGTAGGCTTATTAATAACCAACATTTGCTCATCTTCAAAAATAAATTCAATTTTTTTGTCTTTAGCAAGGTTTTTTAATAACGGATTTTCATCCAAAACCAGACCATTTAACATATACGACAAAACAGGTTCACATTTACCTTTACATGAAGGATAAAAAACACCATGTTTGCGAATAGCAGCATTACCAGATTTTCCCCACCAAAATTCTGCCATAGCAATAGGTGTTAGTCCATTTAAAAAAGCAAACTGTAATAATTTTGGAGCAGCACAATCGCCAGTACCAGCAGGAGCTTCTAAGTTTAAATCCTTAAAAATAGAAAGCAAACTCTTAGTTTTGCCATCGGAATTTAAAAAGTGATATTGTGAAAAAATATTGCGATGTAAGGCATTCGATTTAGAATTACGCAAAGATTTTAACCTAGTGATTTTAAGATGTAAGGCATTTAATTTCTCTTGCAGTGAAATAAATTTATCCTCGTAATAACAAATCAATTCCCTTAAATAAAATGTATCGTGAAGGCTTTCGTTATGTAATTGTATCTGTAAAGATTCTGTAAACGGAGAGGCATTTTTTTTTCGTAATTTCCGTTGTAATTTTCGTTTTTTAAGTTTTTCTTTTTCCACAGAAATAATATTTTCAGCAATTTTATTATTCTCCGCAACTATTTTTTGTAGAGTAATATAATGCGAATCCATTTCTAAGGTAGTAATATCATTGCTCAGAGCAATTAAAGCAGCATTTTCTTTAGAAAAAAAACCATCCATCTGTAAAATATCATAAACAGGAGGAACAAAATGCATCAAGTCACTTTGATTTGGAAGATTGCCAGAAAAAGCACTTAGATAACCAAGTTTACCATTACTATTTTTAACGACCAAAACACCAAACATTTTACCAATTTCGTGTGTGTTATTAAGCAAACCAAGACGGCGTTTAAAAATTGATGAAAAATCGAGATACTCTTGTAATTCTTCCGAAGCAATTTTTGCCAAAAGATGCGGTTCGTAATAAAAAGGAAACGTAAATTTTTTAGGCAACGGAATGCCAACAATAGATTTTTTAAACGGAGTAAAGTAAGTCACGAATCATTTTTTAGAACAGCAAAAGTAAATATTCAAATTGAAAAGAAATACATTTTGTCATGTAAAAAAGTTTTTCTAAAACAGAACTACTTTTTTTTGAAGCTTAGAGAGGCGTATATTAAAACATTTTATGAAAAGAACACAAAACATATAATCCAACAACCAACATTTCGATATAACATTTTTCATGCAACATCTCTCCGTATTTCCAACAGAATTCTTACCTTGCACCTTACTTATGATAGAATTTATATTAAATAATAAACCAATACGTCTTTTTGAAAAATCAGGAATGACATTATTGGACTTTATACGAGAAAACAACCGATTGAAAGGAACAAAAATTGGATGTAGAGAAGGAGATTGTGGTGCTTGTACCGTCTTAGTAGGAACGTTAGAAAAAGAAGAGGTAACATACCAAAGTATCACTTCCTGTATTTCGCCATTAGGAAATGCAAACGGAAAACATATCGTAACCATAGAAGGAATAAATCTAGAAAAAAAGTTGAATGTAGCACAGCAAGTTATGGCAGATAATTTTGCCACACAATGCGGGTTTTGTACTCCAGGCTTTGTAGTTTCTATGACAGGATTTGCGTTAAAAATGGTAGAAAATACAAATACGAATACATGCACAGAAGCCATAAGTGGTAATATTTGTAGATGTACAGGATATAAATCTATAGAAAAAGCAACCAATGACTTGGAAGCAAAGTTAGCTACAATTCAACAGTCAAAACAATTAGCAGAGTTAATACGAGAAGGATTTATTCCAGATTATTTCTCGTCAATTCCAGAAAAGTTAAAAAAGATAAACTTTAGAGCTTGGTTAAACAGAACAGAAGGAAACTTTGTAGCAAATGGAACCGATTTATATGTAAGACAAGCAGACGCATTGTCCGAAGGAAACGTAAACTTAGTAGGAGAAATAACCATACTAAAAGGAATTGCCATAGAAGAAAATAGATGTAAATTAGGAGCAAGTACAACGGTAACCGAAATCGCAGAAAACGAAAGCCTTCAAAAAATATTTCCAAAACTAAAAGCATATTTAAAATTAGTATCCTCAGAACAAATCCGAAATATGGGAACGCTCGGCGGAAATTTTGTAAACGCATCGCCAATAGGAGACATGTCTATATTCTTTTTAGCCTTAAATAGTACCTTACATATTTTAGGCGAAACCGAACGAGAAATACCCTTTCAAGAATTTCATCAAGACTATAAAAAATACGATTTACAAAAAGAAGAAATCCTTACAGCCATATCTTTTGAAATTCCAGATAAAGATACCAAATTCAATTTTGAAAAAGTGAGTAAACGAACACATTTAGATATCGCAAGTGTTAATTCTGCAGCAAAAATAACCGTAAAAGAAAATACCATAACCGTAGCAAATATTTCGATTGGAGGTGTAGCAGCAATACCAAAATTTTTGGTAAAAACGAATGCCTATTTAAAAGGGAAAACGATAAATATAGCAACGGTAAAAGAAGCAGAAAAAGTACTGCAATCCGAAATAGCACCAATAAGCGATGTGAGAGGAACCAATATATACAAACGATTGTTAGCAAGGCAACTGTTCTTTGCACATTTTGTAACCTTATATCCAGAGCAAATTGATTTACCAAGTCTAACCAATTAAAAAAAACGCTTCCGAAATTTCGGAATAGCAGTTCAAAAATATGAAAAATATAGATTCATACACACATCTACGAGGCGAATCCTTATTTGTAGATGACATCATAACCAGACAAGATACTTTGTACGGATTGGTATTCGATTCTCCAAAAGCACACGGTAAAATTAGTTCGATAAATTACGCTATTGCGGAAGCGCTTGAAGGCGTAATAAAAATATTTACATACAAAGATATATTAGGAAAAAATCAAATAGGAGGAATTATTCCAGACGAACCATTATGGGCAGAAGAAGAAGTGCATTTTTGGGGACAACCAATCGCATTTATCGTGGCCGAAACAGAAGCAATTGCAAAAAAAGCAAGAGCACTAATCGAAATAGAAATCGAAGAATTACCAATAATTACAACAGCAAGAGAAGCCAAAGAAAAAGGAAGTTTTATCAATGCGCCAAGATCCTTTCGCTTAGGAAACGCCAACGAAGCATTAAAAAAATGCAAACACATTTTTGAAGGAAATACATTTAGTAACGGACAAGAACATTTGTACCTAGAAACACAAGGAGCTTATGCCGTACCAATGGAAAATGGCAACATAAAAATAACATCATCCACACAAGGACCAACATCTGTACAGAAAATGGTAGCGCAAGTATTAGGCGTCTCCATGCATAAAATAGAAATAGACGTCATTCGATTAGGAGGAGGTTTTGGAGGAAAAGAAGATCAAGCAACACCTTGGGCAGTAATGGCAGCAGTAGCAGTACAACAATTAAAAAAACCAGTAAAATATATTTTAAATCGCCACGACGATTTGCGAATGACAGGAAAACGACATCCTTACGATTCTACCTATAAAATAGGACTAGACGAACATTTAAAAATAATAGCTTACGAAGTCGAATTTTTGCAAAACTCAGGAGCAGCAGCAGATTTGTCGCCAGCCATAGCAGAGCGAACCTTATTTCATGCAACCAATAGTTACTACATACCAAATGTAAGCAGTATCGTACACAGTTGTAAAACCAACTTGCCGCCAAACACCGCTTTTAGAGGATTTGGAGGGCCGCAAGGTATGTTTGTCATAGAATCGGCAATTGCAAGAGCAGCAGATGCTCTAAAAATAGATAAAAAAATAATTCAAGAAGCAAATTTATTGGTAGAAAATGATACATTTTCCTACGGACAAATCGCTACGAAAGTAGAAATGAAAAATACGTGGAATACAGCAAAAAAACAATTCAACCTAGAGAAAATAGAAAGCGAAACAGCCAAATTTAATGCAGCAAATACCAATTATAAAAAAGGAATTTCGTTAATGCCAATTACATTCGGAATATCCTTTACCAACACACCAATGAATCATGCACGAGCATTGATACATATATACCAAGATGGAAGTGTAGGAGTAAGTACAGGAGCTGTAGAAATGGGGCAAAGTGTCAATACAAAAATGCTGCAAGTAGCATCACAAACACTCGGAATTTCGCCAAACAAAGTAAAACTAGAAACCACCAATACTACACGAGTAGCCAATACCTCACCGTCCGCAGCAAGTGCAACGGCAGATTTAAACGGAAAAGCAGTATTAAAAGCCTGTAAAGCATTAATAGAACGATTAAAAGTTATAGCAGCAAACCTGTTAAATGCGAATATAGAACATATCGTATTTAAAGAAGATGTCGTTTTTGCTACAAAAGAAGACGTAGCCATTTCTTGGGAAGAAGTAATTGCAGCAGCCATGCTAAAACGAGTAGCATTAACCGAAAATGCACATTATGCCACACCAACTATTCATTTTGATAAAACCAAAGAGAAAGGACATCCGTTTGCATATCATGTATACGGAACGGCAATAACACAAGTAACCGTAGATTGTATGAGAGGCACCTACGAAATAGATGCTGTAAAAATAGTACACGATTTCGGAAAAAGTATGAATTTAGGCATTGATATTGGTCAGGTAGAAGGCGCATTAGCACAAGGAATTGGCTGGATGACAATAGAAGAAATCGCTTATGGAAAAGACGGACGATTATTATCTAATGCATTATCTACCTACAAAGTGCCAGACGTATTTTCGGCAGCAAAAAAAGTAGAAATAATTCCGTTAGAAACCCAAGGAAACGAAATGGCAATATTAAAATCGAAAGCTGTAGGAGAACCGCCATTAATGTATGGAATAGGAGCCTATTTTGCCATACAGCATGCCATAAAAGTATTTAATCCGAAACATAAATTACAATTCCATGCGCCATACACACCAGAAAAAGTACTGTTGAGTTTGTATAAATAATTTAAAGAGAAACATGAAAGAGCAATTAATATATAGTACAAAATGTTGGATAAAAACGAGTTTTCAAGAAGCTACAATTCATATAAAAGCAAGTAAAATTTATCAGATTTATACCGGTAAAAAAGAAAAAGCAACCATACCATTTATCAATTGTAACGATGCAATTGTGATGCCAGGAATAATAGATGCGCATGTACATATTAATGAACCAGGACGAACACATTGGGAAGGTTTCGAAACGGCAACAAAAGCAGCAGCAAAAGGAGGCGTAACCAGTTTAATAGAAATGCCATTAAATTCCAATCCAGTTACTACAAATGCAAAAGCATTTCAAATAAAAAAAGAAGCAACCAAAGAAAAATTACATGTAAATTGTGGTTTTTATGGAGGCGTAATACCAAATAATGAAAAAGATATTGAAAAACTAATTCAAGAAGGCGTATTTGGAATCAAAGGATTTTTAACACATTCTGGTATCGATGAATTTCCGAATATTACCAAAGCAGATTTAGAAAAAATTGCACCAATTCTTGCAAAATATGACTTACCATTATTATTACATTGTGAGTTGAGTGACAGCAATGTGCCAAAGGTAGAAAATCCGAAATCTTACAAAGAATATTTAACATCCAGACCAGATTGTTGGGAAGTAAATGCCATAAAATTAGCATTAGAAGTACAAAAAAAATACGATATCAAAGTACATATAGTACATCTGGCAACAGCCAAAGGATTTGAAATCATAAACAAACAAAAAGAAACAACCGATAAATTAACCGTAGAAACCTGTCCACATTACTTGTATTTTAATGCCGAAGAAATACCAGAAGCATCGCCAATATATAAATGCGCACCACCAATTAGAGAAAAATCCAATAGAGATAAATTGTGGAAAGGATTACTAAATAACGAATTTAATTTTTTAGGTTCCGACCATTCACCAGCACCACCAGAAATAAAAAAAATAAAAGAAGGAAATTATTTTGAAGCTTGGGGCGGAATTGCTGGTTTGCAATTTACCTTACCTGTAATTTGGACGGCAGGTTTAGAATATGGTTTAACATTAGCACAAATGATTCCGTTATTAACAGAAAAACCAGCAAAATTTTTAGGATTAGAAACTAGCAAAGGAAAATTAAAAGTAGGTTTTGATGCCGATATTTGTGTATGGAATCCTTCAGAATCGTTTAAAGTTACCACAGAAATAATAGAACATAAACACAAAGCAACACCATATATAAACCGTCAATTAAAAGGAAAAATAATGCATACTTTTGTAAATGGAAATCACGTTGTAGAAAATGGGAGATTAAATATATTAAAAGGAGGTAAATTATTAGTAAAAACAAATTTTTAGGAAGTATTAAAATGAAAGAAAGATTACAAAAATACATCGATTTAGCATCGGAGAAAATAGGAGGAAAAGTAGTATACGCAACAGATGATTTTTTTGCGGAAAAAGAAAATTTAATAAAAGAAGGAAGAGGTGTTTTTATCGAAGGTAAATATACCGAAAGAGGAAAGTGGATGGACGGTTGGGAATCGCGAAGAAAAAGAACTTTAGGACACGATTGGGCAATACTTAAATTAGGTGCAGAAGGTACAGTAAAAGGATTTGATATTGATACAAATCACTTTTTAGGAAATCATCCGCCCTTTGCATCTGTCGAAGCCATATATTTAGAAGAAAATATCGAAGATTGGAGTAAAGCCGATGAGTTAGAATGGGATGAAATATTAGAAAAATCGCCATTAGAACCAGGATCACAACATTTTTTTGAAATTAATTCTGACAAAGTATATACCCATATTCGCCTACATATTTATCCAGATGGAGGAGTGGCGCGATTTCGAGTATATGGAAACGTATATAAAAACTGGCAAACCGTTTCCGAAAACGAAACAATGGATTTGCTATTGGTAACCAATTGCGGAAAAGCATTGTGTTGTAACGATATGTTTTTTAGTGCGATGGATAACCTTATTTCGCCAACCAAAGGGAAAGATATGGGCGATGGTTGGGAAACCAAACGAAATAGAACGCCAAATAACGAAGATTGGGTAATTTTAAAATTAGGACATCCAGGCGTTATTCAAAAAATAATAGTAGATACACATCACTTTAAAGGTAATTATCCAGATAGTTGTGCTATTGATTATTGTATTTCTACAAACGATGAGGAGGTAATGAATAATACAGTTTTGTGGAAACCATTGCTAAACAAGCAGAAATTAACAGCACACCAAGAGCATTATTTCGAAACAGAAAAAATAGAAACAAACGAAGCAATTACACATATAAAATTAAAAATTTATCCAGATGGAGGAATTAGTAGATTGCGTATGATAGGAACAATTAAAGCATAAAAAAGATGGGAATAGTTGCATTAATTAGCTGGTTAATCGCCATGGTAGCAGTAAGTGTAATGACGTATAAATTACATCATAAACGCAAAGAAGCTGTTGCAAATGAAGACGAAAGTTTGTTGCTAAAAATAAAGTACAAGCAGAATGTCGTCTATACTTTAGTCGTTTCAATTGCCATTATTGGCGCGAGTGTCATCTACTATTTTTTTGTAAAAAATACGGTTTATGAAAGTCACTTTTTTCAATGGTTAAATCTTTTTGTACGATGGATTCATATTACATTCGGAATCGCTTGGATTGGAGCATCCTTCTATTTTGTATTTTTAGAGAATGCATTAAATAGAACCAAAGATGTACGTAACGAATTGGCTGGAAATCTTTGGGCAGTACACGGTGGCGGATTTTACTATGTTGAGAAATATAAATTGGCGCCAAAAAAAATACCAAAAGATTTACATTGGTTTAAATACGAAGCGTATTTTACATGGTTATCAGGTTTTACATTATTGATGATCGTCTATTATTTTAATGCGAAATCCTATTTAATCGACACCAATGTTTTGGATTTAACGCCATTTCAAGCCATTGGAATAAGTAGTATTTCTTTTATTGTTGGTTGGATTGTTTACGACCAATTTTGTAAACGTATTACCAATAAAATTGCATTTATTATTTCCATGCTTTTGTTTGTGGTCTTTTTTGCATGGTTTTATTCGCAAGTATTTAGCGGAAGAGCAGCGTACATTCACTTTGGAGCTTTATTAGGAACGTTAATGGCAGCAAATGTATTTTTTGTTATTATTCCAGGACAAAAACGAATGGTAGCAGCAGCTTTAAAAGGCGAACAACCAAATCCAGAAGATGGTAAAGCCGCATTTATACGTTCGTACACCAATAATTATTTTACATTGCCAGTATTGTTTGTAATGATTAGCAATCACTTTCCGAGTACCTTTGGACATACCTACCAATGGCTCGTATTATTAATTATTACCTTTGGAAGTGCAGGAGTAAAGCACTATTTGAATTTAAGAGAAAAAGAACAATTGTCCATTTGGGTTTTTCCAATATCCATTTTAATGTTATTGGCAGCAGCTTATGTAACAGCACCAACAATAAAATCGGAAGGCTGCGAAGAGCAAGTAACTACAACAGAAGTACATGCAATTATTCAGAATCGATGTGTGACTTGCCATTCGAGTAAACCAACAGATAAAGTATGGAAAGTAGCACCAAATGGTGTAAAATATGATACCGAAGAACAGATATTAAATTTAAAAAATAAAATATTTCAACGTGTAGTGGTTAGTAAAAATATGCCGTTTGCAAATCAAACTAAAATGACACAAGAAGAACGAGATATTATTGCATGTTGGTTTAATCAGCAGTTGAAAAAATGATGCGTTTTGAGTTAGGTGTAAAAAGTGAATTTTTAAAACACGTCACATCGAGTTATTTTTCGTAGTGTAGTGGTAACGAATAAAAATAGTATCGAGAAGAATAATAAAAAAACATCCAAAAAAGGAAAGATAGAAAAGTAAAAAAATATACAATGAATTTTAAAGAATTTAATAATTTATCCAAAGAAAAAGCATACAACGCATTAGAAAAATGTTGTGTCTCTAAAGGATGGATTGAAAAGGTTATTGCAAAAATGCCATTTTCTTCCACCGATAAATTGATTATTGAAGTTGCATCTATTTGGTATACACAATGTTCAGAATCGGATTGGAAAGATGCCTTTAAAGGGCATCCACAAATTGGCGATGTAAATAGCCTTCGTAAAAAATTTGCCAACACAAAAAAATGGGCAAATAACGAACAAGCAAAAGTAGCAGATGCAGACGACGAGGTTTTACAAGAATTAGCCAAAGCAAATGCAAACTATCTCGCCAAATTTGGTTATATATTTATTGTAAGTGCAAGTGGAAAGTCTGCTTACGAAATGTTACAGATAATTAAAATGAGGTTACAAAACGATGTGAAAGACGAATTGCATATTGCTATGGCGGAACAGCATAAAATAAGCGTCATTCGTTTAGTGAAATTAATAACGAATTTACAAGAAAACACCGATTTACGAAGTTATATTACCACACATGTTCTAGATACAACTACAGGAATTCCAGGAAAAAATATACTAATTGCCATGAATGAATTCCGTAATAATACATGGAAACCAATAGCGATTGGAATTACCAATAGCGATGGACGAATTGCCGATTTATTACCAGCAGGAAAAAATGTGCCATCAGGAAATTATCAAATGGTTTTTGATACAGCAGCGTATTATAAAAATACGAATCAAGAAGGGTTTTATCCAAAAGTCTGTATTGAGTTTATTGTGACCAATCACGAGCATTATCATGTGCCATTATTACTTAATCCGTATGGATATGCAACATATAAAGGAAGTTAATAAAAAAATATTCCAACAAAAAATAAAGCAAAAAATAAAATGAATTTAAGTATATCACAAAATAAAAAAGCAAGTATCTTTGGAGATTTGAGTGTTGCCAATCAGACGTTTAATGAAATTTATAAAGGAGATAGAGAAGATCGTCAGCCAATACACACTGTTTATGGAGGAGCAAATTTGTTTAAATCAACAACAACAAATGCATTGGGAAATATTGCATTAAAATCTCTTGTAACCTACGCTCCAAATTTTGTAGAATTCGGTATTGCCTTTCAGTTAAAAGGACACGAGACGTTTCCATTAGAAAAAGAAGCACAACAGAAATTGGTTGAAACGATAGAAAATTTATCCGTGGAAGCATTACAAGAACATCCAGCAGCTTTTGCTTATGGTATTTACCAAAAAGTAATTGCCAAATTAAAAAAAGAAGCAGTCGAAGATTTTAGAATAGATTTTGAAGATGGATTCGGAAATCGTTCCGACACAGAAGAAGACGAAACGGCTATATTTGCAGCACAACAAGTTGCAAAAGGAATGGCAGAAAACACCTTATCGCCATTTATAGGTATTCGTATTAAACCGTTTACCGAAGAATTAAAAGAGCGAGGATTGCGAACGCTAGACTTGTTTTTAACCACTTTACTAACCGAATCTAAAGGGAAATTACCAAATAATTTTGTAGTAATGTTACCAAAAGTAACCATTGCAGAGCAAATTATTGCTTTGGTGTTGTTTTTTGAATTGATTGAAGAAAAATTCAATTTAGAAAAAGGCGCATTAAAAATGGAATTTATGGTTGAAACGACTCAAGCAGTGATGGATCATACAGGAATAAATCCTTTGTATCGTTTTATTTTGGCAAGTAAAGGAAGATGTATTGCTACACATTTTGGAACTTATGATTATACGGCTTCTTGTAATATTACAGCATCGTACCAAGAAATGGATCATCCAGTTTGCGATTTTGCACATCACATGACCAAAGTTGCCTTAGCACATACTGGCGTTTGGTTATCGGATGGAGCAACGAATACCATGCCAATTGGTCCGCATAGAGGCGATTTAACCAAGGAACAAGAAGAAGAAAATAAAATAGTAGTACATCGTGCTTGGCTAAAAGGATACAAACATATTCGACATTCGTTATGGAATGGTTATTACCAAGGTTGGGATTTGAATCCTGCTCAATTACCAATGCGTTACACGGCTGTGTATGCTTTCTTTTTAGAGAGTTACGACGATGCTGTTTTGCGATTAAAAACTTTTGTAGAAAAAGCAGCAAGAGCAACTTTAATTGGCGATGTTTTTGACGATGCAGCAACAGGACAAGGTTTGTTAAATTACTTTTTAAAAGCTTTAAATAGTGGCGCTATTACTATAGACGAAGTTTTAGCAACAGGACTGACTTTAGAGGAAATTAGAACACGTTCGTTTGCTAAAATATTAAAAGGAAGACGCACAAATATGTAATATAAATTGGCATTGTAATTTAAGATGAACTTCTACAAAAAAATACTTCAAAAATTAGAAGACAATCAGAAAATATATCTATTAACAGTTGTAGATAATATTGGTAGTTCGCCAGGAAGGCGTGGTTTTAAAATGATGGTCTCAGAAGATGACTTTATTTCTGGTTCTATTGGTGGTGGTATTATGGAATACCAATTTGTAGAAAAAGTAAAAAAAGATTTACAGGCAGACAAATTAGAGATTTTATTCAAGCGGCAAATCCATCAAGGAAGTGCAAAAAATAGCTCTGGAATGATTTGTTCTGGAGAGCAAACGGTTGTTTTTCACCCATTAGATAAAAAAGATATTCCTACGATTACACAAATAATTTCTAGTCTAGAAATACATGGAAAAGGAATTCTAGAATTAAATGCAAAAGGTATTTTCTTTGCAGAAGAAAAACAGATGGAAAGCCAATATAGCTTTAAAAATAAAGAAGAATGGTTTTTTAAAGAGCAAATAGGATATAAAAGTATTTTTTACATTGTTGGAGCAGGGCATGTTGGATTAGCAACATCAGAAATTATAAAAAAATTAGGGTTCCATATTGTGATTTTTGATAATAGAGAAAACCTAAATACTTTAGAAGAAAATAATTTTGTAGATGAAAAACACCTCGTGGATTATGCGAAAATTTCAAATTATATAAAGCCACAAAACTACATTGCTATTATGACAAGTAAGTTTGTTGAAGATAAATTAATTCTGTCGCAATTGTTAAAAAAACCGCATAAATTTTTAGGAGTTCTAGGTAGTAAAGCCAAAATAAAAGCAATGTTTGCAATAATGCAAGAAGAAGGATTTACAAAAAAAGAATTAGAAAGTGTTTATGCGCCAATAGGTTTACCAATTAAAAGTCAAACACCAGAAGAAATTGCTGTTAGTATTGCAGCTCAGGTTATTACTGTTCGAAATTTTGAATTGTGATTTTTTTAATTGGTAACTTTTAGTTTTCAGACGCATTTTTTTAGGCACTACCATAATTTGTCCATTACAAATACTTCCCTAATATATCAATCACTTCTGCTTTTTTACGAACAGAAACAGGTACCGTTTTATTGTTTTTCATCAATAAATAACCGCCATCGGTTTTAATAAACTCTTTAATAAATTGCAAGTTTACCAAGTGACTTTGATGTACTCGAATAAAATCGTAACGCTTTAACATGTCTGCAAAATATTTTAAGGTTTTGGTTACAAATATTTTGGTGTTGTTTTCTAAATAAAAAATAGTATTGTTACTATCCGACTCACAGCGAATAATGTCTTCTAAGTCCACAATAACAATTTTTTCTAAAGAATGTAATGATATTTTTTTCGGTTTTTTGTGTGGTGCCGAAAGTGTGTCTTTTAAGATAGACAAACGCTCGTTATTTGGTTGAATTTGATTTTTTGCTTTGGTTATAGCTTGTGATAATTCCTCTTCGGAATATGGTTTTAAAACATAATCAATTGCTGCAAACTTAAAGGCTCTTATGGCATACTCATCACTTGCGGTAACAAAAATAATTTTTGATTTTAAGTCTGGAAAGATTTCTAAAACGTCAAAACCAGTACCATCGCCAAGCATGATGTCTAAAAATAAAATGTCAGGTTCTTGTTTACGTAATACTTTGGCAGCTTCAACTACACTTCGTGCAGTAGCGATAATTGTAATTTCTGGATGATACATTTCAATATCATTTTGTAAAAGTTGTAGTGCATTAGGCATGTCATCTACTAAAATTGCTGTAAGCATGGTTTTTTATTTTTTACTATATCAATAATCGGTTACCAAAGGAATCTTAAAATGCACTTTGGTACCTGCTAATTTATGGTTTTCTGTTGTAATTTCCTCAATTTTTAATGTATCCATTCCAGCAAGATGTTCAATACGTTCTTTAGTTACTTGTAAGGCCATGGATTGGTGGCTATTTTTTGTCTTTTGTTTCTTAGATTGTAAGAAACCAATACCATTATCTGTAATTGTTGTGTATAAAAAATGCGTATCTGTTTTAAACTGAATATCCAATTTGCCGTCTCTTTTAACAGCCATAATACCATGTCTAATGGCATTCTCTACAAAAGGTTGTATTAGCATTGGTGGAATTAAAATTTCTTCGATATCCAAATCCGAAGTGACTTCTAAATTATAGGTAAACGGTTTTTCGGACATGAGTTGTTCTACTTCGATATAATTTTTTAAAGTGGTAATTTCTTGTGCAAGTGTAATGCTATTTTCACGAGAATTGGTTAAAGTAGCACGAAGTAAACTTGCAAATTTATTTATGGTAGTGTGCATGGTTTTTACATCGGAAATACTCATTGCCTTGATGCCGTTAAGTACATTAAAAATAAAATGTGGATTCATCTGTAAACGCAATGCCTTTTGCTCTAGAGAAAGTAAATCGTTTTGTAATTGTAAATGTTCTTTTTCTTTTTTATTTTTTGCTTTTAATCGTTTAAAGTACAATACAGAAAATGCAATTACTAGCAGTCCAAAAATAGAAGAAACTACCCAAAGAAACCACGTTTTTTTTAAAAGGGGTTTTTCTCTATTAAATTGCATAGAAATAGTATCACTTTCTATCCAGTTTAAGTTTCTAGATTGTGCTGTAAATTGATGTTTTCCATAATCGGAAGCAATATTTACTTTGGTATCTTGATTCCAATTACTCCATTTAGAATTGTCTATTTTCCAACGATATTGTAATTCTTTTGGATTGTTTAAATCGACTGTTTTGTAATAAAAAGCCAATAAATTTTGATTGGCATTTAGCTGTAAAAGATGTTTGGTATTGGTAAGTTTTTGTAGTGGAATAGAATCCAAACTTTCGTTCATAACTTCTATTTCTTCAAAAAATAATTTTGGTTTTTGCTGTTGGAATTCGGTAGTAGTTGGTTGGTATTTCGTTAGGCCGTAAATAGTTCCAAACCAAAGATTGTCTTTATTGTCTTTTGCTACTGCGTTTAGGCAGGTTTCAATTCCTAAAAAACCATCATTTCTACCAAAGTGATCTACATCTTTAATACGATAATTTTGATCTAAGGTAATTTTATCTACACCATTTTCGCTTCCTGCCCAAAGTTGGTTGTTCGCATCAAAAATAAGTTGGTAAATATTATTAGAATACAATTCTTTTTTACCTATAAGTTGTTTAAAGTTTAATGGTTTGGAAAGGTTTGACCACCAAATTCCTTTACCAGAAGTTGCTAAAAAAAGATGTTTGTTATGAAATAAAAGTGTTCTAATTGTTGTGTTTTTGCCTAAGGCTTTTCCTAGGTTTGTAACCGTGTTATTTTTTATCGTTCCAATAAAACCATTTTTTGTTACGTACCAAAGTGTTTTAAAATCATCGAAAGCAATATCATTTATAAAAAGTTCTTTTAGGCGATTATCCATTCCGAAGTTAACCAAATGGGTGATTTTTTTTTCGCTAGTATCGTAATTAAACCTTGAAATTCCGCTAGAATAACTTGCAACCCATATCTGATTATCTTTTATAATAATTTTTTTAATCCAATCAAAAGGCAAACCATTTTTGACATTTAAGGTGTCTGTAAATTGATGATTTATTTGTATGCTATCTTGTATAATAAAATTATTTTCATCTAAGCTATTTACAATGGAGTCTCTTGTTGAATTATGTAATACTAAAATTCCTTTACCTTCTGTTCCAGCAAATAAATTGCCATTTGTGTCGCTTGCTAATGTTTTTACTTTAACATTTAAAAAGTCATTATCTTGTTGTATGGTATGTAAGCCAAGGCTATCAATTTTAAATAATCCTTCTTCGGAATTAGAAGCATAAATGGCATTTTTTGTATTATGCACTGCATAAATTCGATTTCCTTTTAAACCAGAATTTTTATCAAAATGGATGAAATTATTTTCATAAAGTTTAAAAAAACCTGCGCCAGAGGAAGCAATCCAAATATTAGATTGGTTGTCATTAATACATTTTCGTATGTGCGAAATTGGCAATGTATTTTGTTTATTTATTTTTTTAATCCACGTATAGTCATTTGCATCAATTACAGAAATTCCATTATTGTCTGTGGCAATCCAAAGTTCATTTTCATTTAGAATATTTACAGAATTTATTCGTTTGGTATCATTAACAAGAAGTGCAATTTTATTTGTATTTTCTTCATTAAAATGAAAAACACCATGGTTAAAAGAAGCACAAAAGATACCTTGTTTGTAATAGGTTATGGATTTAAAATTGTAATTACTCAGTTTTATTTTTTTTGAAAAATCTTTGCTGACTTTCCAAAGACCAATTTCTGTGGCAACCCAAAACCAATTGTTCCTATATAACAAGTCATTTACTACGGTGTGTTTTAAGAAATTAATTTGTTGCAGTTTTCCTGTAAAGTTATATAATCCTTTATTGGTTGCTAGATATATTGTATTGTTTTTTGCTAAGATTTTATTTATCTGTGGCGTATTGTAATTGGCGAATTTATTTTTTATTTTTATAGATAAGCCATGTTTGGTTCCAATGTATAACGTGTCTTCTTTAAACGAAAGTGCATGTATGTAATTAGAAATTAAACCTCTTTTTTCGTTCCAAATTTTAAATTGATTGCCATCAAAACGAGCAATCCCTCCACCTTGTGTGCCTAACCAAATATAGCCATAATCGTCTTGAATAATATCGTACACTTGCGATTGAGGTAATCCGTCTTCTAAATTATAGGTTCTAATTTGTTTGTTTTGTGCGTAATTAGTACTTGCAAAAAAGAAGATAAGGATAAAGAAAAAGTTTAGTTGTCGCATTAGGCTACAAATATAAATTTAAAATATTGGTTATAAACGGAGTTCCATAAAAAGTTAATTTGTAATAATTTCAAAGGAACCTTTATTCACTTTAAAGGTAGTTCCGTTAAAAATAAAGACGCAACTACATTTTTTTTGGTTTAAATTTTCTGCTACTACATTACTATTATAAACACTATCTGGATTGGTATCTAATTCATTTTCACAATAGCATTCATAAGTTAAATCGTCTGTTATATAATTTGCAGTAATGGTTTGATATATATCGTCATAGCTTAGATTAGCAGTTTCGCCATCTCTATAATTTATACTGTATTCAAAATCCGATGTAAAGGCATTATTTTTAAATGTAACTAAACTAATATGTTCTTCAAAGCAAGAAGAGCATCCTTGTACGCTTCCAATAAGAATGTATTTTGTGCCTTCACTAGAGTTAATAGTTTTAATATCGTAATAACCGTCAACACTAAACAAATCGTAATTTAGTTCTTTTTCATAAACATAATGCATAATAGAAATTTGGCTTCGATAGGTTCCTCCAGTTTTTTCATCGAAAGTAAAATTAAAGAGTTTGTTATCGTTGGATTTTGCAATGTGTATGGTTTCAAAATCAATTAATTTCGTAATATCGTATTGTGTAAAATCTTTATGATGTGTTATTTCATTAATTAAATTTTCCATTTTATCTTGAAGAAAATAAATTAAAGTATAAGTATCTGCTACATCTTTGTTTGTTGTTAGAAAAACTTCATTTTCATCAGATTTAATTTCTTTAGTATCTTTTTTAGATAATTTTAAATCGCTTAGTTTAGTATGTTCATCAAAAGGATTTAGTTTTTCGTAGAAACTTGCATATTCATTTAACTTTTCAATACGTTTTATATAGGATCTAGATTGACTTTGCATGGTAGTAAATACAGCAAAAACAAATAGAAATAGGATGCTTATTGTTTTCATTTAGGTTAGTTTTCGTAATTATAAGAATAGGCTTCGACTGCGTTTTTTTCTTCCCAAACAATGCGATTTAAGATTTTGATAGACTTTGTATTGTCTTTTTTATTGATGTGCGAGATGGTTTCTAGAATGACATTGTCTTGTCCATTTTCTTGATTCGGAAAAATATATTCTAATTTAGAGCTGCTTACTTCACATTGCGTAAAGTTTAATACAGGTAATTTGGTTAATAAATTTTCATTAGAAATAGTAAAATATTGTGTTTCTGTTTCGATACAACAAGCTAAAAAATCAAATTTTACTCTTATAATCGCTTTTACATTTTTGAGATTTGGACTTTCAAGAATTTCGATGCTAGTATCTAGAAAAAGATCTAAATCATTTTTGGTAAGCGCAATTAATTTAACTAAAGGTTCGTCTTTTTTTAATAAATAAACTTCAAATTGTTTATCGTAATCAACTTTTGTTGTGTTTAAAACAGATTTTAAATTAGAGATGGTATACTCTGTGGTTGTTTTAAAAGATTGTCCGTAGGTAATACTTGTGATAAATAATACGATAATACTGTATATAATTTTCATGATAACTGATTTTAAGGTTAATGATACCTCAAAATTAGATGGATTTATAACTGTAATAGTAGCCGTTATAGAATTCGTAGTTGGTTATCTATTATTCGTTGTTTTATCTATTATATAAATATAATTTATATATAAATAAAAAGTATTGATTATATTTATAGTTGTTTGTCTTTAATACATTATAAATTTGCACTGTAAAAGTTTAATAAAAAATAATAATATCATGGAAACACACGAAAAACAAGAAGCGCAAAATGTAATGCCAAGAATTGGAGATCAAGCACCAAATTTTACAGCAGTAACAACAAAAGGAAAAATTGAATTTAACAATTTTGCAAAAGATAAATGGATTGTTTTATTTTCTCATCCAGCAGATTTTACACCAGTTTGTACTACCGAAATGAGCGGATTTGCTTTACGTAAAGACGAATTTACAGCATTAAATACCGAACTTCTGGGTTTGAGTATCGATAGTGTGCATGCACATTTAGGATGGGTAAATAATGTAAAGAAAAATACAGGTGTATATTTTGATTTTCCAATTATAGCAGACATTGACATGAAAGTATCCAAATTATACGGTATGTTACAGCCAAATGAAAGTGAAACTGCTGCAGTAAGAGCTGTATTTTTTATAGATCCATCTAAAAAGATTAGATTAATGATGTATTACCCTTTAAATGTAGGAAGAAATATGGATGAAATTTTGAGAGCATTACACGCCTTGCAAGTTTCCGATAAATTTAAAGTTGCCATGCCGTTAGATTGGAAAGATGGTGATAAAGTAATTATTCCACCACCAAAAACTTTAGCAGAAATGGAAGAGAGATTAAATGACGATACTTGTGAAAGAACGGATTTTTATCTGTGTAAAAAAGAACTATAATAAAAGAATAATTAAAGCAATTTTGTCATTTCGGTAGCCTTAAAAATATTTCAAATCTATTTAGCGCATTTTGAAATTGAATTGGTATAACTCTATCGAAATGACATGTTTAAAGAATAACAATAAAAATAATTATGTATGAAAATTCGAGAATTAACATTATATACAAATAAGCTGTCCAAACAAAAAGAATTTTATGTAGAGGTATTGGGATTTAATTTGCTAGAAGAAAAAGAAAATAAAATTACAATGCAAATAGGTAATACAAAATTGACTTTTAAATATACAGAGAGAGATTATAAATACCATTACTGTTTCTTAATACCATCTAATAAGCTAAAAGAAGCAGTAAAATGGTTAAAAAAACGATTAAAGATTATAAAAATAGAAGAGAAATTTGAAACACAATTTTTTGAATCTTGGAATGCCGAATCGGTGTATTTTTATGATGGAACAGGAAATGTCGTAGAATTTATTGTGCGATATGATTTAGAGAATGAAGTAAACGAAGAATTTACAAATGCAGCGGTTATCAGTGTAAATGAAATTGGAGCGCCATCTAAAACAATAGAGAAACACGATAAACAATTAGAAAATTGGATGCATTCCAAATTATGGAAAGGAAATTACGAACGATTTGCATGTAATGGAACGCAAGAAGGACTATTTTTATTAGTAAATAATATAGAAAAAACGAAGTGGTTCCCAACAGAAGTTAAAACAGAATCTTCTCCTTTTAAGGCATTAATTATAAATAACAAAAAAGAGTATAAAGTTACTTTTAGAGAAGAGAATTTTAAGGTAGAATAGTTATTTTGTTTGCTTAATTCAATTCAGCAATTTGTTTGATAATATCTTCCCATTCAAAAGTTTTATCCGTTTTTCCTAAACGAACAATAATTAAATCTTTTTCTGGATAAACGTAAACAAATTGTCCAAAAATACCAATAGCAAAAAAAGCAGGATATGGATAAATTATAAAATGCTGCTTTACATTGTTTTTATCAAAAAAGTAGCCACCATCTACATATAAATCTGGATATTTTGTAGAATCGGTAACTACTTCATAAGTAACACTGTGTTTCCAATGGTACGCATATCGAAAATCATTTTTTGTACTCGTAATATTAGTAGCTTTATCTACCCAAGATTTAGAAACAATTTGTTTGTTATTCCATTTACCATGATTCAAATACAGACGACCAATCTTAGCATAATCTCTTGCACTAGCATTCATACAACAAAAGGCCTTAACCATTTTGTGTTTTTTACTATCCACACTCCAAGTCGCATTAAATTCCATACCCAAAGGTTTCCAAATTTTTTCTTCTAAATTTTTCTCTACGGATTTACCAGTTACATTTTCTAAGATAATAGCAAGTAATTGCGAGTTTACATTGCTATATTCGTAAGAAATATTAGGTTCTCTTTTAATTTTAATTTGGCGCATGTATTTTCTAATATTCGTGCCGTAATACATTTTTACAAGTTGCCCAAAAGGGTTAAGGAAATCTTTTCTAGAGTTAATACCACTTCGCATATTTAAAAGATTTTCAATGCTTATATTTTGAAATTTTTCTTTGTTTAAATTAGGAAGATAATTCGTAATAGGATCTTTAACAGAATGGATTAAACCATCATCAATAGCAATACCAATCATAGTTGCCAAAAAAGATTTAGAAACAGAAAAGGAAGCCAAAAGGCTACTTTTATCAAAGCCATCAAAATATTTTTCATACAAAATACAATCGTTTTTTATAATTAAAAAAGCAGCAGTTTTGTCTTTTTTAAGAGCGGCATCTAAAGTGAAAAGGTGCTTTTTTTTACTAGCAACTTCTTTTGGTAAAATCAAGCTGTTATGGTTTGTATTGTTCTTAAAGAAAAAAGATTTTTTACCTTTTTTAATGCTAACGTTATGAAATTTTTTATAGTCGTCATGATTGGCAACATTCCAAGCAAAAAAACGAGCAGCGTGGCAAGAACTCAGTACATAAATAAAACTGAGATAAAAAAATAATTTTTTAGACATAAATGTGTTTGTATTAAAGGCAAATATACATTTTATACAATTAGATTTTAAGAGGAACCAAAAAAAAACATATTTTTTTAAAGTATACCATCTTAAATTTTTATTATATAATTTTAAGTAAAGTAGCATGAGAAAAGATAAAGAGTTTATAGCTTATTTTGATGTCAACTTGGTATTAATTAATTACTTTTGCAGTAATGAAAAAAATTAGAAAAATACTAAAACCGATAGGCATTTTATATGGAGGAGTCGTAAAGGCACGAAATAAAATGTACGATAAAGGAATGATAGAATCGATAAAATTTGATATACCAACTATCGTAGTAGGAAATTTAAGCGTCGGAGGAACAGGGAAATCACCACAAATAGAATACTTAGTTCGATTATTAAGAGACGATTACAAAGTGGCCGTTTTAAGCAGAGGATATAAACGAATTACAAAAGGATTTCAATTAGCCAACGAGGATACAACCGCAGCACAAATTGGAGATGAACCAATGCAATTTCACAAGAAATTTAATAAGATAATAGTCGCAGTTGATGAAGATAGAGTAAATGGAATAAAGCAATTAAAAAAGTTAGAGAATCCGCCAGAAGTAGTATTGTTAGATGATGCATTTCAGCATAGAAAAATACAAGGAGGATTTAATATTTTACTAACACCTTATAACGATTTGTATGTAGATGATGCCATGCTGCCAGCAGGAAATTTAAGAGAAAATATCGAAGGAGCAAAAAGAGCCCAAGTAATTATAGTAACAAAATGTCCAGAAGATTTATCGGAAGAAGAGCAATTTGAAATTACAAAAAAATTACAAATAGATTTAGTACAAACCGCTTATTTTACTAGAATAGAATACGATTCGAAAGTACACAGTAAACAGAAAAAAATAAATCTAATCGATTTAGAAGAATATGAAGTACTATTAGTTACAGGAATTGCAATAACAAAACCATTAACCGATTTTTTAAAGAAAAGGAAAATCAAATTCGAACATTTAAAATACAAAGATCATTATAACTTTACAGAAAAAGATTTAGATAAAATCCACACGACATTTTTAAAAATGAAAGCTAAAAAAAAGCTCATTTTAACAACAGAAAAAGATTATGTTCGTACCTTTGAAAATAGAAATGAAAAAGTATATTATTTACCAATAAAAACACAATTTTTAAATACAGAAGGTGTAGAAGAAAAAAGTTTTAAAACCAAGATAAAGAGATATGTGGAACAAAGTACAAGAAACAGTTAAATATTTAAGAGAAAACGGATTTTCGACACCAGATTATGGTATAATCTTAGGATCTGGATTAGGAAAATTGGTAGATATTATTACCGTTGAAAAAAGTATAGATTATAAAGAGATACCTAACTTTCCAGTATCCACAGTAGAAGGACATAGTGGAAAATTAATTTTTGGAACAATAGGAACAAAAAAAGTAATTTGTTTGCAAGGACGATTTCATTATTACGAAGGATGGACAATGCAAGAAACTATTTTTCCAGTACGCGTTATGAAAATATTAGGAACAAAGAATTTAATAGTATCTAATGCATCAGGAGGAGTAAATGCAAACTTTAAAGTTGGAGATATTATGCTAATTACAGATCATATAAATATGATGCCAGAACATCCATTACATGGAAAAAATGATACACGTTTTGGACCACGGTTTGTAGACATGCACGATGCATACGACAAATCTATGATAGCAAAAATGGAAGAAATAGCAGCAGAAAGTAATGTAAAAGTACATAAAGGAGTTTATATGTCATTACAAGGACCAACTTTTGAAACACCTGCCGAATACGGAATGGTAAGAGTACTTGGAGCAGATTGTGTAGGAATGTCGACCGTACCAGAAGTTATCGTAGCCAAACACATGGATATGACCTGTTTTGGAGTTTCCGTAATTACCGATTTAGGCGTAGAAGGAATCGTAGAATCCGTATCACACGAAGAAGTGCAAAAAGCAGCAAAATCAGCCGAAAAAATATTAAGTAAACTAGTAGCTAAATTTGTAACAGAATATTAATTGTTATCCATCGCAACTAAAAATATATTATTTGTTAAAAAAACTATTACATAAATTCGTATATGGAATAATTACGCTTTTTGGCGTAGTAACCGTCCTCTTTTTTATATTGCATAAAATTCCAGGAGATGCAGCACAAATGATGCAAGATCAACGAGAAGATAGCGAACAATTATTAGCAATAAAGAAAAAATATGGTTTTGATAAATCACTAACAACACAATATTTGTTGTATCTAAATGATTTATCGCCAATATCGTTACACAGTAAAAAAACAGAAGATTTTACATCTCTAAAAAAAGGAAAATATAGTTATATGCAATTATTCTCCGTAGGAAAATATACACTCGTATTAAAAAAACCATATTTAAGAGAATCGTATCATAAAAGCGGAAAAAAAGTAGCAACAATTATAAGTGAAACATTACCAAATACAGCGGTATTAGCAGTAACATCCATATTAATAGCGATTGTAATCGGAATACTATTCGGAATACTATCGGCATTATATAAAGATACCTTATTCGATAGATTAGTTTCCGTAATAAGTATTTTTGGAATGAGTATACCGTCCTTTTTTTCTGCAATATTATTTGCATGGATTTTTGGATTTGTATTGCATAAATATACCAATTTAAATATGACAGGAAGTCTATATGCAGTAGATAATTTCGGAGAAGGAAAATACATCCAACTCAAAAATTTAATATTACCAGCATTGGTGTTAGGAATAAGACCATTAGCAGTAATTATTCCATTAATGAAAAATTCACTGCTCGAAGTACTAGAACAAGATTATATACGGACAGCAAGAGCAAAAGGATTAACAACCTATAAAATAATACGAAAACACGCCTTAAAAAATGCATTAAATCCAGTAGTAACAGCAATATCAGGCTGGTTTGCATCGCTGTTAGCAGGAGCCGTTTTTGTAGAGTATATTTTTGGATGGAATGGATTAGGAAAAGAAATAATTAATGCATTAAACGAAAAAGATTATCCAGTAATCATAGGAACATCCATTATCATCGCAAGTATGTTTATTCTAATTAATATATTTGTAGATGTAATTTATGGATGGTTAGATCCTAGAATTAGAACGAGTTAAACAATAAAAAAGAAGTATGAAATCAATAACAATATTATTTATTTTTCTATTTTCATTTAGTAATTTAATAGCACAAAAAGAAATAGAAGTAACGCATAATATAGAAGCAGTAACTGTCTATTTGAATAGTGCGGAAATAACAAGAAACGCAAAAGTAACCATACCAAGAGGGAAAACAGAATTAGTTTTTAAAGGAATATCCTCAAAAATATTAAAGCAAGGAATAAAAGTACATATATCTAATGAAGTAAAAGTATATGCAATAAATATTGAGGAGAATAAAGATGAAATAAATGTAAATAAAATTTGGAAAACGATAGAAGATAAAATACAAGTACTAAAATCAGAAAAAAACAATGTAGAAATAGAATTAAATATACTAAGTAAAGAGCTATTGTATTTAGGTTCAAATATGAAAATTGGAGGAACAAATGGAGCAACTTTTGCTCAAATAAATGAAGGAGCAATTTACTTTAAAGAAAAAGTGAAGAAGGTGCAAATTAAAATGTATGAACAAAAGAAAAAACTTAAAATAGTATTAGAAAAAGAAGAGGAATTAAAAAAAGAACAAAGTAAAATAGCATTACAACAAAAAGAAATAAATACAAATATTAGAATAACGGTTATCAGTAATAAAAAAGAAAACAGCGATATAGAATTAAAATATTTAGTGAGTAATGCAATTTGGAAACCATATTATTCCATTAGAACAAAAGGAATAAATGAAGATATTACATTAGAATATCAAGCAAAAATATTTAATGATACAGGAAACGATTGGATAAACAAACCAATAACACTAGCAATATTAGACGCTTCGGACGATGTAAGTAAACCAAAAATGAATACATGGGTTTTAAATGACGATGAATATGGAAGAAGAGATGCAGGAGAAGGGAAATTAAGCAAAGCAAAAGGGAACTTCTATACAAGAGAAAAACAAGAGGTAACCTACGATGTAATTAAAGTAGATGATTTAAGTACGCGATTTAAAATTAAAGATTTGCACATTATACCATCCGATGCAACACCACATTTAATAGATATAAAAACGTATATAAAAAAAGCAACCTACTATACCTTATCAATTCCAAAAATAAAAGAAGGTGCCTTTATTATAGCACGTATTTCCGATTGGGAAAATATGGGACTTTTAGATGGACCAATAGACTTATATTTTAACAATACGTTTCAAGGAGTATCACAATTAGATACACAACAAGTAGCAAAAGAGTTGGAAATAGCATTAGGAAAAGATAAATCGTATACCATAACCAGACGAAAACTAAAAAGTAGGAGTAGAGAAAAGTTGATAGGAACAAGTATAAATGAAACATTAACCTATGAATTTATAGTAAAAAACAATAAAAATAAAAATGTAAAAATTGAATTGAGAGATCAATTACCAGTTTCAATAGATAAAAATGTAGAAGTAAAGTCACTAGAAATAAGTGGCGCAAAAATAGATACTCAAAGCGGACAATTAACATGGAAGCTAGAATTAAAACCATTAGAAAATCGGCGAATAATACTAAAGTATAATGTTAAATATCCAAAAAAAAGAAGAGGGATGTTTAAACACGATAGGAAGAATTTAATGTCACCACGATTTTTTTAGAAATTACTTAAAAAGCAAAAATAATGAAACTAAGAACAATATTATTTATAACAACATTGCATTTTTTATTAAGTTGTGAAGGGCAAAAAACAACCTTTGATGAAATAGCATTAGAGGAAATTTTTACACAAACAGATGAAAGTCAAATACAATTTAAAGAGATCCTAGAAAAAAATAAAGGAAAAACCATATTTATAGATATTTGGGCATCATGGTGTAGCGATTGTGTAGCAGGAATACCAGAATTAAAAAAGTTACAAGCCAAAGAAAAAGAGTTAGAATATGTGTTATTATCCCTAGATAAAACAAAAGAAGCATGGAAAGATGGAATAAAAAAACACCAACTCGTAGGACAACATTATTTATTTACCAAAAAATGGAAGCAAAGTAAATTCTGCGAATCTATCAATTTGGATTGGATACCAAGGTATATAATCGTAGGGAAAAATGGTACAATAAAAATGTATAAAGCCACAAAAATATCGGATAAAACGATACAAAAAACAATAAACGAAGATAAATAAATTAGAAAAAAGAAGTTTACTAATTAATAAAATTCCTTCTCTCTAGGAAGGTTAAACAGACATGAGAAAAAAAATAGTAGCAGGAAATTGGAAAATGAACCTAAACAGAACAGAATCCATACAATTAGTTTCAGAAATATCAAAAGAAATAAAAGATATAAAAATAGGAAATAATAGAATCATTGTAGCGCCAGTAAGTGTCAATTTAGCAGCGGTAGTAGAAAATCAAGGAAATGATAAGAAAATAGAATATGCATCACAAAACATGCATTTTGCAGAAAAAGGAGCATATACAGGCGAAGTATCGGCAGGTATTTTAAAGGGAATAAATGTAAATATAACCTTATTAGGACATTCCGAAAGAAGAGAATATTTTAAAGAAGACGATGTGCTGTTAAAACAAAAAGTAGATGCAGCAATAGCAAACGAAATAGAAATAATATTTTGCTTTGGAGAAAAATTAGAAGATAGAGAATCCGAAAATCATTTTAAGATAGTAGAAAGTCAAATAAAAAATGCTTTATTCCATTTAAAAGAAAGTGATTGGAGCAAAATTGTATTAGCCTACGAACCAGTTTGGGCAATAGGAACAGGAAAAACAGCAACACCAGAACAAGCACAAGAAATGCATGCGTTTATACGAAATTTAGTAAAAGAAAATTACCATAACAATGTCGCAGAAAATGTAAGTATACTATACGGAGGAAGTGTAAAACCAGCCAACGCACAAGAAATATTTGGAAAACCAGATGTAGATGGAGGATTAATAGGAGGAGCAGCACTTAAAGCCGATATGTTTGCAGAAATTATTAGAGCGATGAAGTAAACCAGTTAAATTTTTAAAATACCACTTTACAAAACCTTTGCGTAAAAAAAGAACGAACAAGTTTATAATAAAACAACCAAATAATAAAATGATTTACATAAGTTATACCTTCCAAATAACACCAAGAGAACCAGCAACAGAAATAGTAATAGCAGAGCTAGGACAAGCAGGATTTGAAAGTTTTGTAGAAAATGAACAAGGAGTTATAGCGTACATACAAAAAGAAGAATATAGAGAAGGTATTTTAGACGATATATTTATATTAACAAATAAAGAATTTAAGATAACATATACCAAAGAAGAAATAACACAAGTAAATTGGAATGCCGAATGGGAGAAAAATTTTAATCCAATAGAAATAGATGATTTAGTAAGAATACGAGCGCCATTTCATAAAAAAACAGACTTAAAGTACGATATAATAATAGAGCCAAAAATGAGTTTTGGAACAGGACACCATCAAACAACACACATGATGGTAAAACATTTGTTGCAAATAGATGTTAAAAATAAAACGGTATTAGATATGGGTTGCGGAACAGGAGTTTTAGCAATAATGGCAGAAAAGTTAGGAGCAAAACAAGTGGAAGCAATCGATATAGATAATTGGTGTTATCTAAATTCTATAGAAAATATAGAAAGAAATAATTGTGAGAAAATAACAGTATACGAAGGAGAAGCATCTTTATTAGTAAATAAAAAATACGATATAATAATAGCAAATATCAATCGAAATATTCTATTAAATGATATCCAGACGTATACAAATGTATTAAACGAAAACGGAATAGTACTCTTAAGTGGTTTTTATACCGAAGATATACCAATAATAGATAAAGAAGTATCTAAATTTAATTTAAAAATACAAACTATCGAAGAAATGGAAAATTGGGTTGCAGTAAAATATCAATAAAAAATTTGGTAAAAATTCGGATATTTAATTAAATTTGCCGAAAATAAATTATTTTAATCGTGAATTTGGTATAAAATTTGCATTTTCCGTAAATAATTTATACATTTACGTTACTAACAATGATTAAAATGGGGACAAAACAAAAAAAACAAGAAGATTTTGAGATACTCGAAAAAGAAGTGTCTCAACATGAAATCATTTTATTTGATGATGATTTTAATACATTCGATTTTGTAATAGACTCATTAATAGATGTTTGTAATCATACGTTACTGCAAGCAGAGCAATGTACCATGCTAGTCCATTATAAAGGAAAATGTGCAGTAAAAACAGGAGAATATAATGAACTAGAATCAAAATGCTCTAGATTGTTAGAACTGGGACTTACTGCTGAGATTGTATAAAACAACATTTTTCTGGATAAGCAACAATAAAATCAAATTTATTATTGAGAATATTTTATTTAAAATAAGTCTTTATTCCTGATTTTTTTTTCTTGAATCTTCATACTTTTGCAAATGCAACAAAAGGTACTAATTTTAGATTTTGGATCACAGTTTACACAACTAATAGCACGGAGAGTTAGAGAACTCAATATATACTCAGAAATATTTCCGTATAATAGTAAAAATTACGATGTAAATAATTACAAAGCCGTTATCCTTTCAGGAAGTCCAAGTTCAGTTCAAGGAGAAGCAGTATTACACCCAGAATTGTCAGAAATAAAAGGAAAAAAACCACTATTAGCAATCTGTTATGGAGCACAATATTTAGCACATTTTTTTGGAGGAAGAGTAGGAGAAAGTAATACAAGAGAATATGGAAGAGCAAATTTATCCTATATAAAAACAGAAAATTTATTATTCCAAAAAATAGAAGTAAATAGTCAAGTATGGATGAGTCATAGCGATACCATAATAACTTTACCAAAAAATGCAATAAAAATAGCAAGTACACACGATGTAGAAAATGCAGCATTTAAAATAAAAGAAGAAGAAACTTATGCCATACAGTTTCATCCAGAAGTATATCATACGACAGAAGGAAAGCAATTGTTAAAGAACTTTTTAGTGCAAATAGCAGAGATAGAACAAAATTGGACACCAGATGCATTTGTAGAAACGACCGTAAAAAAAATACAAGAGCAAATAGGAAACGAAAAAGTAGTATTGGGATTGTCAGGCGGAGTAGACTCTACTGTAGCAGCAGTAATACTAGATAAAGCAATAGGACAAAATTTATATTGTATCTTTGTAGATAACGGTTTGTTGCGTAAAGAGGAGTATATTTCGGTACTAGAACAATACCAAAATATGGGATTAAACGTTAAAGGAGTAGATGCTTCGGCACGTTTTTTGAAAGAATTAAAAGGAATAAGTGATCCAGAAAAGAAAAGAAAAGCAATAGGGAAAGTGTTTGTAGATGTTTTTGATGATGAAGCAAAGCAAATTACAAGTGTAAAATATCTAGCACAAGGAACAATATATCCAGATGTGATAGAATCTGTGTCTATATCAGGAGGTCCATCAGCAACTATAAAATCACACCACAATGTAGGAGGATTACCAGATTATATGAAGTTAAAAATTGTAGAACCATTACGAATGATATTTAAAGATGAAGTGAGAAGAGTAGGAAAAACATTAGGAATAGATAAAGTGTTATTAGGAAGACATCCATTTCCAGGACCAGGATTAGCAATTCGGATTTTGGGAGATATCACAAAAGAGAAAGTAAAAATGTTACAAGAAGTAGATGCCATTTTTATAAATGGATTGAGAAGATGGAACTTATATGATAAAGTCTGGCAGGCAGGAGCCATATTGTTGCCAATAAATTCGGTAGGAGTAATGGGAGACGAAAGAACTTATGAAAAAGTTGTAGCTTTGCGAGCAGTTTCGTCTACAGATGGAATGACAGCAGATTGGGTAGATTTGCCATATAAGTTTTTACAAGAAATATCAAATAAAATAATAAATAATGTAAAAGGTGTAAACAGAGTAGTATACGATATAAGCTCAAAACCACCAGCAACAATAGAATGGGAATAATAATGAAAAAACAAATTGGACTTTTAATACTATCATTTTTTATAGCGATAGCAACTTTTTCACAAGAAAAAAAGTATACTACGTACCGAGTTGTCGATAACGAAACAATAAGCAGTATATCAAGAAAATTAGGAATAACACCATACGATTTATTAAAACTAAATCCAGATGCAAAAGACGGAATAAACATCGATGAAGTACTAATAATACCAAATGTAAAATACAAAAAAAAGACATCCGAAGTACGAAAATCAGAAACAATAAAAGAACAAGAAGCTCCTAAAAAAATAGAATTAGTAAAAAAGGTAAAGTTAGAGAGGGATTCAATAAAAAATGGTATTTTATATCATACAGTTAGACCGCAAGAAACAGTGTATTCCTTATGTAAGAAATACAAAATTTCTAAGCGAAAAGCAAGAAAATTAAATAAACTTAGAAGAAAAAGTGTATTGTCCGTAGGACAAGTATTAAAATTCCCTACCAAATTACAAGATACAAAACCAGTAGTTGTCATTCCGAAAGAACCAGAATATGATACTAAAAAATATGTAGGATATACTGTAAAACAATACGATACATTTTATTCGCTAACAAGAAAGTACAATGTAACAAAGCAACAGATAATTCATCTAAATCCGCAATTAGAACACGGTTTAAAAGTAGAAGATTTTATATTAATACCAAGAAACACCGAAGTCGTAATTGTAAATGAATCTATAGAACCAACGTATAAAATTCATAAAGTAGTAGCAAAAGAAGGTTTTTATAGATTAAAACAAACTTATGGCGTTTCCGAAGAAGAATTAATTCGCTTAAATCCAGAGTTAAAAAATGGATTAAAAGTAGGTATGGAAATTAAGATTCCTGTAAAAAAAGAAGAAGAAAACTTAATGTATGAAGGAGACATACAAGGAAAAGAATTAAATGTAGTTATTATGCTGCCATTTAAAGCAGACGACAATTCCAAAACATTTGCAAAAAGCAAACTGTTAAACAGAGTAACAGATTTTTATTTAGGAGCTATGATAGCATTAGAAAAATTAAAAGAAAAAGGATTATCCGTAAATGTAAAGGTGTTTGATACTAAGAATAATTCGGCACAAGTCGCTACCATATTAAACTCGTATGATTTTTCAAAAACTGATGTAATAATAGGACCATTATTTTATAGTAAATTTAAAGAAGTAGCAACAAAATTAAGAGATAAAAATGTGCCCTTAATATCGCCTTTGTCTAAAAAGGATCATGGAACAATAGCAGTAAAAAGTGCCATTCAAAATAATGCAACAAAAACACAAATGGCAAATAAGATGCTGTCGTATATTAAGGAACGATATACCAATCAAAATTTGATGATAATAACAGATAAAAAAACGAAAGATAATGCGAATATAATAAAGGTTAAATCGTATTTGCAAAATAACAATACAGCGATAAAAATACCAGTACTTTATATGAAAGACGGATATATAAAGAGAGAATTATTTGCAAAAAATATTAAAAATAAAAAAGAGAATTGGGTAATTTTAGTATCAGATTCAGAAGCGACATCTTCCGTAGCAGTCGATAATTTAGGAGTATATGAAAAAGAATATAAAATAACATTATTTGGATTAAAGAAACCAAAAAATATCGATAAAATAAAAACACACTTTTTAAATCGATTAACATTTCATTATCCATCCACAAATTTGATAGATGAGGAGTCGGAAGAAATATCAAAATTCCAAGAAATTTACAAAACTAAATATGGGGCATTACCAAGTGATTTTTCGTATAAAGGATATGATACAACCTACGATGCATTATTACGTTTAGCAAATAATTACGATATATCAAAAGCGTTTCAAGAAGGAAAATCAAAACGATTAGAAAGTAAATTTAGTTACATAATAAATCCGTTAGGAGGATATTATAATGATGGTGTTTTTATCGTGAAATACGATAATTACAGGCTAAAAGAAGCAAAATAATTAGATACGTTTTAAAACGAAGTAATAAAATTAAAATTAAAACCAGTAGAAGCACTAACCTCTCTACAAACACCACCAACACATAACAAACCACCTCTTTGTTTACCGTAACTTAAGGCAAATCTGCTTTTGCCTTTTGTGTAACTTGTACCAGCATTGTAATAATGTTTTTGCTCATCGCCATAATTATACATATCGGTAGCGAAAAAAGAAAGTTTAGTTGAAGCATTAAATTCAGCAGTGCCAGCTGCCCAATTTTTTTGATCATCTTTCGTCCAAAGGTGTTGAATTTCGGCACGAATAGCTTTTCCCTTACCTATTTTATAAGTAGATTCAATTACAGCAATATTGGCATGAACCTTATCCTCTTTGCTTTCTAAAATTTCTTTATCATAAAATAAATTGACATACGAAAAGATAGAAGCCCATTTTTTTGACCATTTTTTTCGTACTTCAAGATTAATATCTCGATAATACTTATTTTTAAAATTTAAAAAATCCGTAGTATAATTTATATCATAAACGCCATCAATATTTGTAGTAATAATGTTGGTTTTAAGTCCAGCCCAATACGAAAAATTCAAGGCTAGTTTGGTACCGTATTTTCCGCCTAACAAAGAACTTCTCTTTATTTTGTAGTACACATCAATTTGATTCCCAATTTCGCCATCTCTAACAAAACCATTTAAAACACCGTTTCTAAAATCACCTCTAGAAAAATCAGTTCCAGATTGCGCTTGATACACATAAATATTTGTAAGAGAATAATCGTGTTGTTTGGTTAAATTAGGCAAATAATTCACAATTTGTTCATTAAAAGGATTGCCAGCGGCTTCACGTTCGCTATAAAAATTCATATTCTCCAAACGCCTAAAAGTAGAGCTAATTCCTAATCCTTTTTGAGAGTAACCAAGCGTTAATAAAATAGCATTACCATCCGACACTTTCGTCTCGTTAACACCATCATTGTTTGCTTTAATTCGTACATCGTTACTTTTGTATACATATTCAGAATTAATATAAAAATTATTGTGATTTATATCTAAACGAGTGGAGGTTGTATACACATAATTAGGAAAATAAGCACCTATAAAACCAGGAGTATTACTTGTGTAATCTTCATCTTTTCCAACATAACTTAGACCTAAATTTACACCAGTTTTATCCGATTTTAGAAACGAACCCAAATTAATTTCAGTATTAAAGCCAATGAGATTACTTTTTGCAATTTCAAAGCCTTTGCGCTGTCTTGCAACAAAGCCAGTAAATTCAAGATATGGGTTCGGTAAAAATTTAATATTAGCACCTAGTAAAGCATTGTTAATTCCAAGTTGTCTATCTTCCCAAGAACGAAGTGTTAAACCGCTGCCAAACTGTTCGTAGAAATGCCCAAGAGTTACATCCAATTTTTTATTTTTAAATTTAACAAAAGCAGTACCTAAACCAATTTGTTTATTAAAAGAAGGCGAAAAGTTAAGAATAGCATTTGGAGCATAACTTTCTAATTGAATACCAAATGAAAAATCACTAATAGTATAGTTTAGATTCAAATAATTATTAGATCTAAAGTTTTCATTTTTTATAGAAACTTCCTCTTTATCAAATAAGTTATATTGCGAATTAGATTCGAAACTAATAGTGAAGTTTCCTTTTTTTTGGCTGTAAGTTATAGAAGATAAAATTACAAGACTAGCAAATACTAAGTTTTTCATTATAAAAATAATTTGAACAAATATAGAAAAACAATTTTTTTAACCCGAAATATTTATAGACTTTCGTTACGAAAAATCAAAAACACCAATTAAGAAGTCATTTCAATATAAAAAAAATGAAGTTTGAAAATTAAATGTAAAAAAAGCAGGAAAAGATAATCGAAAGAGTATTAGCGGATTAATATTTTAATATGCGATATAGTTATTTAGAAAATGCTTTAAATTTTTCATAAACTTCATCTTCGCTTCCAGGAGTGTAGCCAGAGTGTGTATATAAAATTTTGCCATTTTTAACAATTAATAAATATGGAGGAGCAGAAAAATTCAAAGCCATTTTTAACTCTTGATTTGTATCTAATAAGATTTCATAATTCCAATCTTTGCCATTAACCATTGGCTTAACCCTAGAGACAGAGCGAGAGTTGTCGATAGAAATTGCAATTAATTCAAAATTCATTTCGTCTTGTAAATCCTCATAATCCTCACTAATAGCTTCTAATTCTTGAATACAAGGACCACACCAAGTAGCCCAAAAACTAACAACAATTAATTTGTCTTTACTTTTTTCAATGATGTTTACATTTTCTCCAGAAGTATTTTTTAAGCTAATGTTAGGGAAAGATTTTTGCGCATAAAAAAGCGAAAAAGAAAATGTAAATAAAAAAAATAGAATTGGTTTTTTCATGATAAAAAAGGTTTTTAATTTGTAAGAGTTGTCAATATTATGAAATAATACTTAATAAATATCTATGAACGTATTATATTTGTGAGGAATAATTCAAAAAGCATACCAAGAATGAAACAAGTTTCGATAAAAATAATTTTTACGATGATAGCCCTTTCACAAGTTTTTATATCTTGTTATAAAAGTGAAGATGTGCCAGAAACAATATTAGTAGAACAATCAGAATTTACGCAAAAGCTATTAATCGAAGACTATACAGGAACATGGTGTGTGTATTGTACGGGAGCAGGATTTGCAATACATAATGCAGTACATGGTAATGGTACTGTAGAAGGAAATGATAGATTTATACCGATTGCACTTCATTTTAAATCACTATCAAGTCCAGAAGAAATGCAAAATGAGTATTCAGAAACATTGGTGACAGAATTTAATCCAGATTTAGGATTTCCAAGAGTTACCTTAAATAGAAACGAGGCAATATGGTCAGACGATTATAAAATAAGAGATTTAGAGTTGTTATTAAATAAATATGCACCAGTTGGATTGGCAATTAATTCCACATTAACAAATAATACAATTGATGTAACTGTAAGAGTAGGTTTTGTAGAAGAATTAACAACTGTTAACAATTATAAATTAGTGGTTTATTTAGTAGAAGATGGTTTGATCTACGCACAGCATAATGCATCATTATCCGATCGACCAGCAATTATTGAAGATTACGAACATAATGATGTATTGCGTTACTCATTTACGAGCACATTAGGAGATGCATTGCCAAATCAAATAGAAGATAATCATAGATATACAAAAAATTTCATGGCAATAAATTTACCAAATACAATTCAAAGTATTTCAAATATACGCATTGTCGCTTTTGTAGTAGACGCAAATGATAACTGTCTAAATGTACAAATGGCAAAAGTAAATGTAAATAAAGATTTTGATTAATTACCTACTCTAAAATCTGATTTTAGAATCGTATTATTTTGAATGTTTTTATGAGAATTGGTTAATTAAATTAACTAATTTATATGGGATTATTATTATTTTAAAGAATTTATTGTATTAAAATGTTAAAAAATGTATATTCGCAACCATAAATTATTTAACAACAAATATTTAAAACAACAACCATGAAAAAAATTACAACAACTGTTATCTTATTATTTACAGTAGCTGTTGCGTTGTCGCAAACAATTACGGTAGAATTATTGACGGATGCTTATGCTAGCGAAACAAGATGGGGGATTTTAGATTCTAATGATAATCTTATCGCGCAAAATGCAACATTAGCCAATGAAACCTCTGTAACAACAAATGTGAATGTTACAACAACCGAATGTTATCGATTTGTAATATTAGATTCTTATGGAGATGGAATTGCAGGATATAACGGTAGTGCTCCAGGTTCGTTAAGTGTATCTTATAACGGAGTTTATGTAGGAGGATTTACAACAGCCAATTCAGGTTTCGGTTCGAGATTTGTAGTTTATGGAATTGGAGAGGGGTGTCATAATGTAGATGCAAAGATGAGCGCAATAAACCAAGTGCCATTTGCAGCAGCAGGAGATATTAGTATTACCTGTACAGTAGAAAACACAGGATTAAATAACCTTACTTCGTTTGATGTTAATTATAGAGTAGATAATGGAGCAGTTGTAACACAAAATGTTACAGGAGTAAACCTTTCTATTGGAGATAGAAATGAAGTGACATTTACGACGCCATGGGCAGCAACGACAGGAGATTATACTATAACAGCTTGGGTTTCTAATGCAAATGCAAGTGGAAATGATGAAGATTTGAATAATGACTCTAAAGAATTAGGAATAAGTATTGCTAGTCAAGCAACACAAAGACTTCCATTATATGAAGAATTTACAAGCTCTACTTGCGGACCATGTGCAGGGTTTAATACAAATAATTTTAACGATGCGTTTTTAGCTGCAAATACAGGAAATTACAGTTTGATAAAATACCAAATGAATTGGCCAGGAGTAGGAGGAGATCCATATTACACAGCAGAAGGAGGAGTGAGAAGAGATTATTATAGTGTAACAGGAGTACCTACTTTAGCTTTAGATGGAGTAGACGATAATCCTAATTTCTTTCAAAATACAGCGCAATTACAGCCAGTATTAAATCAAGTAAATGCAAAACCAGCATTTTTTACAATGGCGGCAATTCATTCTGTTCATGCACTTGCAAATGAAGTGGTAGTAGAAGTAGACATCGATCCATATTTGTCAGGAGATTATGTGCTTCATGCAGCATTAATTGAAGGAAGAACAACAGCAAACGTAGCAACAAACGGAGAAACGTATTTTACAGATGTAATGATGAAAATGATACCAGACGCAAATGGTACAGCAGTTACATTTACAGAAGGAGCACATCTAAAACAAGTTTTAACAGCTAGTTTGGTAGGAACACATATCGAAGAAATGAGCGATTTAAAAGTGGTAGTGTTTATACAGCATAATGCATCGAAAAGTGTCATGCAATCCGTTACGTCAACAGAAAATGCAACAGCAGCAGTAGATAACTATATCTTTGAAGCAGTAAGTATTTATCCAAACCCAACCAAAGGAAAATTGAATATAAAAACCGATAGAGAAATTAACCTAAGTTTTTCCGATATGTTAGGAAGAGTAGTCTTTGTAAAAGATAGCATTAGAGAAGAAACCACATTAGATTTATCCAATTTAGAAAAGGGAATATACATCGTATCCATATTTGATGGAGCACATAAAGGAACGCAAAAAATAATCATAGAATAGTAAATTAAAATTATACCAATGAAAAAAATAATATATTTAGTAACACTAGTAGTTATATCGTCTTTAATTTTAACTTCGTGTAAGAGTGACGATCCAGATCCAGTAGTGGAAGAAGTAGTGCCATTTACACTTAAGATAGACGAAGAAGAGGTAGTAGAGAATACGATTTTAGTAAAAACTTATAATGTAGTTGGAGCAGATGGAGAATTAGGATTTAATATTACAAATAATACAAATGCAGCAATCGATTTAAAAATAACAGTAGTATCCGTAGAAGGAAATGGAGATGGTATGCAATTGTGTTTTAAGACGTGTAGTGCTAATATAAATGTAGATGATACAGAGATTAAAACAATCGAAGCAGGTCATACAACTACTAATGTAGAAACACATATTTTTAACGGACAAGTAGGAAATAGAGATTTTTCATGTACCATAAAGATTAATCAGGTAGATGGAAATGGAAGTGATATAGTTTCAGGTAAATCAGTTTCGTTTACGTATAAGTACGTTGCACCATAATTTCTAAAAATAAAATAGAATAAATGAAATGGCTGTAAAAAAAAGTTTATATTTGCAGCCATTTTTAAATCAAAAAAGATATGTTTGTGAAGGGAGGTGCCATTAAATGTTAATCATTCCAGTAAAAGACGGAGAAAACATCGATAGAGCGTTAAAACGTTTTAAGCGAAAATTCGATAGAACAAAAACAATGAAAAAATTACGTGAGCGTAAGCAGTTTACGAAACCTTCAGTTTTAAATCGTCAGCAAAAGATGAAAGCGCAATATGTACAGCGTAAACGAGAAAATGAAGAATAAATAATTTTTTATTAGCTTAAAAATCCGTTATTTTAAACAAAAACATTAAATTTGTTTAAAATAACGGATTTTTTTATGCAATTAATTGAATCATTTTTAGAATACCTTTCTTTAGAAAAAAAATATTCAGAAAATACCATTATATCCTATAAAAATGATTTAGAAAAATTTTTAAATTTTATAGAAGAAACTTGTGGAGAAAAGAACATTCAAAAAATACATTATACGCAAATAAGATCGTGGATAGTTTTATTAGTATCAAAAAATATTTCTAATAGGAGTATCAACAGAAAAATGAGTTCCCTAAAATCCTTTTATAAATTCTTAATAAAAATAAAGCAAATAAAAGAGAATCCATTGCAAAAGCACAAATCGTTAAAAATTCCTAAAAGAGTAAATGTACCATTTAATAAAAAAGAAATCAATGAAGTTTTATATAATCTAGACCAGAATAAAGATTTTATATCCGTACGTAATAAATTAATTGTAGAAATTTTTTATACAACAGGAGTGCGACGAAATGAATTGATAAATTTAAAAATAGAAGATGTAGATGTAAAGCAGAAAGTAATTAAAGTGCTAGGAAAACGAAATAAAGAACGTTACATTCCATTATTGGAAACGCTACAAAAAAATATAATAGAATATTTAAAAATCAGAACAAAATTATCGCAAAACAATGAATTTCTGTTTATTACAAAAAAAGGAAATAAACTTTACGGAACACTTGTTTATCGAGTAATTAATGATTACTTTAGTACGGTGTCATCAAAGGTAAAGAAGAGTCCGCATATATTACGTCATGCATTTGCAACTCACTTACTTAACGAAGGAGCAGATTTAAATGCTGTTAAAGAATTACTTGGTCATGCTAGTTTAGCATCTACACAAGTTTATACAAATAGTAGTTTAAAAGAATTAAAAAATGTGTATAACCAAGCTCATCCAAGGAGCTCAACTAAAAACTAAAAAGATTATGAAAGTATTCGTGCAGTCTGTAAATTTTAATATGGATAAGGAATTAAAAATCTATATTGAAGATAAAATAGCATTATTAAATAAATTTTATGATAATATTATTTCCACGGAAGTTTTTTTAAAAGTGCAAAAAACAAGCGAAAAGGAAAATAAAATTATTGAAATAAAAATTAATGTACCAGGAGAAGATATTGTAGTAAAAAAAACAGCAAAGACGTTTGAAGAAGGAACATCAATATCATTAGAAGCGTTAAAAAGAAGTTTAAAAAAAATGAAAGAAAAGCAGAGAGGAAGATAATAGTTTTTTGATAGAAAACAATATTCTAATGAGAAGTTAGAAAGAGTGAATAAAATGCAATAATGAAGGAATAAAAATAACGTGTAAAAAAAAATAAAAAAAAATACTGAAAAAGTTTTGTAAAGAAAAAAAACATCTTACATTTGCAGTCCGTTAGAAAAAAGCGGACTGTTTTTTTATAAAAAAAATAGTAAAAGCCGATGTAGCTCAGCTGGCTAGAGCAGCTGATTTGTAATCAGCAGGTCGTGGGTTCGAGTCCCTCCATTGGCTCTTTTTATTGTAATAACTTTAGAAAATGTTTAAAAAAGTTGTTGCACTAAGTTCTTTGAATAAAAAAAACTGGGGAGGTACTCAAGTGGTCAACGAGGACGGACTGTAACTCCGTTGGCTTCGCCTTCGAAGGTTCGAATCCTTCCCTCCCCACACTTTTTTTGAAAAAAAAACAAAATAAAATAGACTATTTGAATAAAAAATATTAATTTTGCAGCTTGAAAATAAGCTCTATTTTTATTTTTAAAGATAGATACACCTTAAATTAGAAAGATAATTTAAAAGCGAGAGTAGCTCAGTTGGTAGAGCTTCAGCCTTCCAAGCTGACTGTCGCCGGTTCGAGCCCGGTCTCTCGCTCTTTTTTAAAGCCGGTGTAGCTCAGAGGTAGAGCGTTTCCTTGGTAAGGAAGAGGTCACGGGTTCAATTCCCGTCATTGGCTCTAATGTATTTTGGAATTCAAAGATAAACAAGAACACTAAATAAATTATATAACTAGATTTAAAATTAATAATTATGGCAAAAGAACATTTTGACCGCTCGAAACCACACTTAAATATTGGTACAATTGGTCACGTAGATCATGGGAAAACTACTTTAACAGCAGCAATTACAGTTGTGTTAGCTAAAGCAGGGTTTTGTGAGGTAAAAGATTTTGATCAAATTGATAACGCTCCAGAAGAAAAAGAAAGAGGGATTACAATAAATACTTCGCATGTAGAATATGCAACAGATAAACGTCATTATGCGCACGTAGACTGTCCAGGTCACGCGGATTATGTAAAGAATATGGTAACTGGTGCAGCTCAAATGGATGGTGCTATTTTAGTTGTTGCGGCGACAGATGGGCCAATGCCACAAACTCGTGAGCATATCCTATTAGGACGTCAAGTAGGTATTCCTAGAATGGTTGTATTCATGAACAAAGTGGATATGGTTGATGATGAAGAATTATTAGAATTAGTAGAAATGGAAATCAGAGAATTATTAGATTTCTATGAATATGATGGAGATAATACTCCAGTAATAGCAGGTTCTGCTCTAGGAGGATTAAACGGAGAAGAAAAATGGGCTAAATCAATCTTAGAATTGATGGAAGCTGTAGATTCTTGGATTGAATTGCCAAAGAGAGATGTAGAAAAAGATTTTTTAATGCCAATTGAAGATGTATTCTCAATTACTGGTCGTGGAACTGTAGCGACAGGTCGTATCGAAACAGGAGTAGCAAATACAGGAGATGCAGTAGATATCATCGGTATGGGAGCAGAAAAATTAACTTCAACAGTTACAGGAGTTGAAATGTTTCGTAAAATATTAGATAGAGGAGAAGCAGGAGATAATGTAGGAATCTTATTAAGAGGTATTGCAAAAGAAGATATTAAAAGAGGAATGGTAATCTGTAAGCCAGGTTCCGTAACACCACATGCACACTTTAAAGCTGAGGTTTATATCCTTAAAAAAGAAGAAGGTGGACGTCATACTCCATTCCATAACAACTATCGTCCTCAATTTTATGTGAGAACTACTGATGTTACTGGTACAATTACTTTGCCAAGTGGAGTAGAAATGGTGATGCCTGGAGATAACTTAACAATTGAAGTTGAATTACATCAACCAATTGCAATGAATGTTGGACTTCGTTTTGCAATTCGTGAAGGAGGTAGAACCGTAGGAGCAGGACAAGTTACAGAGATACTCTAATTAAGTAAGCTTGTAATTAATATAACGAGGTGTTCGTCAATTAAAATTGGCGAACGCCTTGATTTATACTAGTTAATTAATAATTACGGGCGTAGCTCAGTTGGTAGAGCACTGGTCTCCAAAACCAGGTGTCGGGAGTTCGAGTCTCTCCGCCCGTGCAATGGAATAAAAAGTATATGACATGGAATGCCGACGTAAAAATTAAGCTTTTTAAAGCGTAGAAAATAAGATTAGGTAATTCTTTTTAGGATTAAACTTTAAATATAAAAGTGTGTTAAAGAGAATAAATGTTCTGGTTTTAGAGAAATAAAAACAAGAACAAATTAATAATCAATTCATACTTAAAAATAAATAAATATGGGAATTGTAAATTATGTAAAGGAATCATACAAAGAACTTAATAATGAAGTGACATGGATACCTTTATCTGAAGCTCAAAAATCGACCATTATAGTTGCAATTTTTACTGTAATTTTCGCAATAGCTGTATTTTTAACAGATAAAGTATTTCAAAATGCTTTAGATAAATTTTTTAAACTTTTTTAATTAAAGAATATGGCTGATATTGTAAAGAAATGGTATGTAGTAAGAGCTATAGGCGGACAAGAAAATAAAGTAAAAAGATATATAGAAAATGAAATATCTCGTCTAGGTTTATCTGATTTTGTTGAAGAAGTTTTAGTGCCAACAGAGAAAGTTATTCAAATACGAAAAGGAAAGAAATATAATATCGAAAAAGTATACTTTCCTGGATATATCATGGTAAAAGCCAATTTAAGTGGAGAAGTACCTCACGTTATTAAATCCATAACAGGAGTTATTGGATTTCTTGGAGAAGTAAAAGGAGGAGAACCAGTACCGTTAAGAAAAGCAGAAGTTAATCGAATGCTAGGAAAAGTGGATGAATTAGCTATTCAAAATGAAAATGTTGTAATTCCTTATATAGTTGGAGAAACAATAAAAGTTATTGATGGACCATTTAATGGTTTTGATGGAACGATAGAAAAAATAAATGAAGAAAAACGTAAACTAGAAGTAATGGTGAAAATTTTCGGAAGAAGAACACCATTAGAATTAAGTTATACGCAGGTAAATAAAGTATCATAGTGTTACATAAATAAGATGATTGCCAGCTTCCAATTGGTGATTTTCTGAATTTTTAAAACAAATATAAAATGGCAAAAGAAGTAGGTAAGGTTGTAAAATTACAAGTACGTGGAGGAGCTGCAAACCCTTCACCACCTGTAGGACCTGCACTTGGTGCTGCCGGAGTAAATATTATGGAGTTCTGTAAGCAATTTAATGCTAGAACTCAAGATAAACAAGGAAAAGTATTACCAGTAGTAATTACGGTGTATAAAGATAAATCCTTTGATTTCGTAGTAAAAACTCCACCAGCAGCAGTACAAATATTAGAAGCAATAAAACTTAAAAAAGGATCAGGAGAGCCTAACCGTAATAAGGTAGGGAAAATTTCTTGGGATCAAATTAGAAAGATTGCAGAAGATAAAATGGTTGACATGAATGCATTTCAAGTGGAATCAGCAATGTTAATGATAGCAGGAACTGCAAGATCAATGGGAATAACTGTAATGGGTGAAGCACCAGTAAAAGCATAAACAATGGGAAAAGTAACAAAAAAACAAAAAGTAGCATATGCTAAAGTGGATACAGCAAAAGTATATTCACTTGAGGAAGCTTCGGCATTAGTAAAAGAAATTACCAATGTAAAATTTGATGCATCTGTTGATTTAGCTTTGCGTTTAGGTGTAGATCCACGTAAGGCAGACCAAATGGTTAGAGGTGTAGTGTCATTACCACACGGAACAGGAAAAGATGTCAAAGTATTGGCATTAGTAACTCCAGATAAAGAAGCAGATGCTACAGCAGCAGGAGCAGATTATGTGGGATTAGATGAATACCTTCAAAAAATAAAAGGAGGATGGACAGATGTTGATGTTATTATTACGATGCCAAGTGTTATGGGTAAATTAGGACCATTAGGGCGTATATTAGGACCAAGAGGTTTAATGCCAAATCCTAAAACAGGTACAGTAACAATGGATGTAGCAAAAGCTGTAAAAGATGTAAAAGCAGGTAAAATAGACTTTAAGGTAGATAAGACAGGTATCATACATGCAGCAATTGGAAAAATTTCTTTCGATGCAAAAAAAATCGAAGAAAATGCACAAGAATTAATTCAAACAATTCTTAATTTAAAGCCAAATACAGCTAAAGGAACTTATGTGAAAAGTGCTTTTATGTCAAGTACAATGAGTCCAGGGATAGAAATAGAAGTAAAATCAGTTTAAGCAAGTTAATATACACACATTATGACTAGAGAAGAAAAATCAGTAGTAATTAAAGACTTAACAAGCAAATTGACTGATAACAGTATTATCTATTTAGCAGATATATCAGGATTAGACGCATTAGAGACTTCTAATTTAAGAAGAGCATGCTTTAAAGCTAATGTGAAATTAGCGGTTGTTAAGAACACTTTGCTTGCAAAAGCAATGGAAAAATCAGATAAAGAATTCGGAGAATTGCCTTCAACATTAAAAGGAAATACCTCAGTTTTATTTTCTGAAACTGGAAATGCACCAGCAAAAGTAATAAAGAATTTTAGAAAAAAATCAGATAAGCCAGTATTGAAAGGAGCTTATGTTGAAGAAGCAATTTATGTTGGCGATGATCAATTAGATGCTTTAGTAAACATCAAATCTAAAGAAGAACTTATCGGAGATATTATTACTTTATTACAATCACCAGCTAAAAATGTTATTTCAGCATTGCAATCCGGTGGTAATAAATTATCAGGTATAATTAAAACATTATCTGAAAAATAAATTAAGCGCACAATTAAACTAAATAATAAAAATTAAAAAAACAAGAATAAAATGGCAGATTTAAAAGATTTCGCAGAACAATTAGTTAACCTATCAGTAAAAGATGTTAATGAATTAGCAACTATATTAAAAGAAGAGTATGGTATTGAGCCAGCAGCGGCAGCAGTAGCAGTAGCAGGGCCAGCAGCAGCAGGAGGAGAAGCAGCAGAAGAAAAAACAGAATTTGATGTGATCCTAAAAGCAGCAGGAGGTTCTAAATTAGCAGTTGTTAAATTAGTTAAAGAATTAACAGGATTAGGATTAAAAGATGCGAAAGGTATCGTAGATAGTGCGCCAGCTCCAATTAAAGAAGGTGTATCTAAAGATGAGGCAGAAGGTCTTAAAAAATCTTTAGAAGAAGCAGGAGCAGAAGTAGAACTTAAATAAGTTTTATTACTAGTCCATTGTACGAATTATTCAATCGTATAAATGGACTCAAAATAAAGGTTTAGGTCTTCCGAATTTTAATCGGAATGACCTAAACCATTTTGCGTATATAGACATTGCAAAAGAAAATTGAATTTTTAACCATTAAAATTTCTCCATTTGGCAACAACAAATACAACCGAAAGAGTAAATTTCGCAACTGCGAAAAAAATAATGGAATATCCTGATTTTTTAGATATTCAAGTAAAATCTTTCCAAGACTTTTTTCAATTAGAAACAAAAGCAGATGAAAGAGCTAACGAAGGTTTATATAAAACATTTTCTGATAACTTTCCAATTACGGATACACGTAATAATTTTGTATTAGAATTTTTAGATTACTTTGTAGATCCACCTAGATATTCTATTCAAGAATGTATCGAAAGAGGATTAACCTATAGTGTGCCATTAAAAGCACGTTTAAAACTTTATTGTACAGACCCAGAACATGAGGATTTTGAAACTATTGTACAAGATGTGTATTTAGGAGTAATTCCTTATATGACACATAGTGGTACATTTATTATTAATGGAGCAGAACGAGTTGTAGTATCGCAATTACATCGTTCTCCAGGAGTATTTTTTGGACAATCATTTCATGCAAATGGAACAAAATTATATTCAGCAAGAGTAATTCCTTTCAAAGGATCTTGGATTGAATTCTCTACCGATATCAATCAAGTATTATATGCTTATATCGATAGAAAGAAAAAATTACCAGTTACTACACTATTTAGAGCAATTGGATACGAAAGAGATAAAGATATTTTAGAAATATTTAACTTAGCAGAAGAAGTTAGAGTATCTAAATCGGGACTAAAAAAAGTATTAAGCAGAAAATTAGCAGCGAGAGTTTTGAAGACTTGGTTTGAAGATTTTGTAGATGAAGATACTGGAGAAGTGGTATCTATCGAACGAAATGAAATTATTTTAGATCGCGATACTATTTTAGAAAAAGAACATATTGACGAAATTATAGAATCTGGTTCAAAAACTATTTTATTGCATAAAATAGATAATGAAACAGGAGATTTTGCAATTATTTATAATACATTACAAAAAGACCCTACAAATTCTGAAAAAGAAGCAGTAGAACATATATACAGACAATTACGTAATGCAGAACCGCCAGATTATGAAACAGCAAAAGGAGTAATAAATAAATTATTTTTCTCAGAGCAACGTTATAATCTAGGAGAAGTTGGTCGTTATAGAATGAACAAACGTTTAAAATTAGACGAACCAATTGATCAAAAAGTATTGACGAAAAATGATATTATCACAATAATCAAGAATTTGATTCAGTTAGTAAATGCAAAAGCAGAAGTAGATGATATTGACCACTTATCTAATCGTCGAGTAAGAACAGTAGGAGAACAATTAGCATCTCAATTTGGTGTTGGTCTTTCCAGAATGGCTCGTACTATTCGTGAAAGAATGAATGTTCGTGATAACGAAGTATTTACACCAATTGATTTGATTAATGCAAAGACATTATCGTCTGTAATTAATTCCTTTTTTGGAACAAATCAATTATCTCAATTTATGGATCAAACCAATCCATTAGCAGAGATAACACATAAACGTAGATTATCCGCATTAGGACCAGGAGGTTTATCTAGAGAAAGAGCAGGGTTTGAGGTGCGTGATGTACACTACACACATTATGGAAGACTTTGTCCGATAGAAACACCAGAGGGACCAAATATTGGATTGATATCCTCCTTATCTGTTTATGCAAAAGTAAATTACTTGGGATTTTTAGAAACACCATATAGAGAAGTTGATAATGGAAAAGTTAATTTAAAAGATGCACCAGTTTATTTATCGGCAGAAGAAGAAGAAGGTAAAAAAATAGCACAATCTAACTTAGAATTAACAAAAGATGGACATATTGCTTTAGAAAAAGTAGTAGCAAGAGCAGAAGGCGATTTTCCAGTAGTAGAAAATAAAGAAGTACACTACATGGATGTATCACCAAATCAAATATCATCTATATCAGCATCGCTAATTCCATTCTTAGAACACGATGATGCGAATAGAGCGTTGATGGGATCGAACATGATGCGTCAAGCAGTACCATTAATGCGACCACAAGCACCAATTGTAGGAACAGGATTAGAACGTAGAGTTGCAAAAGATTCACGTATCTTAATAAATGCAGAAGGAGATGGTGTAGTAACTTATGTGGATTCTAATAAAATTACGATAGAATATAAACGTAGTGAAGATGAAAAAATAGTAAGTTTTGAAGAAGATACAAAAACATATCCACTAATAAAATTTAGAAAAACAAATCAAGGAACTTGTATTAATCTACATCCAATTGTACAAAAAGGAGATAAAGTAGTTAGAGGACAAGTTTTATGTGAAGGATATGCGACAGAAAAAGGAGAATTAGCACTTGGTAGAAATATGAAAGTTGCATTTATGCCTTGGAAAGGATATAATTTTGAGGATGCGATTGTAATTTCCGAAAAAGTGGTAAGAGAAGATATCTTTACTTCCATTCATATCGATGAATACTCTTTAGATGTAAGAGATACACGTTTAGGAGCAGAAGAACTAACAGCAGATATACCAAATGTTAGTGAAGAAGCAACAAAAGATCTAGACGAAAACGGAATGATTCGTATTGGAGCAGAAGTAAAACCAGGAGATATTTTAATTGGAAAAATTACGCCAAAAGGAGAGTCCGATCCAACACCAGAGGAAAAATTATTAAGAGCTATATTTGGAGATAATGCAGGAGATGTAAAAGATGCATCCTTAAAAGCATCACCATCCTTAAAAGGAGTAGTAATCAATAAAAAATTATTCCAAAGAGTTGTAAAAGACAAAGCAAAAAGAGTTCAAGATAAAACAGATATTTCAAATTTAGAAGTTAAGTTTGGTGTTAAGTTTGAAGAATTAAGAGCTGTATTAGTAGAAAAATTATTCTCATTAATTAATGGGAAAACTTCCCAAGGAGTAGCCAATGATTTAGGAGAAGATATTTTGCCAAAAGGGAAGAAATTTACTTTGAAAATGTTAAATTCAATAAATGATTTTGAACATTTAACTAAAGGACAATGGACAACCGATAAAGAATTAAATAACTTGGTAAACCGATTAATTCACAACTATAAAATTAAAGTTAGTGACTTACAAGGATCTCTTAGAAGAGCGAAATTTACCATAACAGTAGGAGACGAATTACCAGCAGGAATTGTAAAATTAGCAAAAATATATATCGCCAAAAAACGTAAATTGAAAGTTGGAGATAAGATGGCAGGACGTCATGGAAATAAAGGTATTGTAGCTAGAATTGTACGAGCAGAAGACATGCCATTCCTAGAAGATGGAACACCAGTTGATATCGTGTTAAATCCGTTAGGAGTACCATCGCGTATGAATATAGGACAGATATACGAAACAGTACTTGGTTGGGCAGGACAAAATTTAGGTTCTAAATATGCAACACCAATATTTGATGGAGCATCTTTAGATGAAATAACGGCAATAACCAACAAAGCAGGAGTTCCAGAATTTGGACATACTTACTTATATGATGGAGGAACAGGAGAGCGTTTCGATCAACCAGCAACTGTTGGAGTTATTTATATGATAAAATTAGGTCATATGATTGAAGATAAAATGCATGCAAGATCTATAGGACCATATTCTTTAATTACACAACAACCACTTGGAGGTAAGGCGCAATTTGGAGGGCAACGTTTTGGAGAGATGGAGGTTTGGGCTTTAGAAGCGTATGGAGCATCTGCAACATTAAGAGAAATCTTAACTGTAAAATCAGATGACGTATTAGGTAGAGCAAAAACTTACGAATCTATCGTAAAAGGAGAGCCAATGCCAGAACCAGGATTGCCAGAATCATTCAATGTATTGATGCACGAACTTAAAGGACTTGCATTAGACGTACGATTAGAAGATGAAAATGGTTTAGATATTAACGCAAATAAAAACTAAATTCAGTACGCAATTTTCAAACTTTAGGTAATATACTAGAGATTGAAAACTGAAAACTGACCACTGAAAACTAAAGTAAATGGCAAAAAGAAATAATACATATTCGGTAAAAAAATTCAGTAGAATTTCAATAGGATTAGCTTCACCAGAAACAATACTAAAAGATTCTAGAGGAGAAGTTTTAAAACCAGAAACAATTAATTATCGTACACACAAGCCAGAAAGAGATGGTTTGTTTTGTGAACGAATATTTGGACCTATAAAAGATTATGAATGTGCTTGTGGAAAATACAAACGTATTCGTTATAAAGGAATTATATGCGACCGTTGTGGAGTTGAAGTAACAGAAAAAAAAGTAAGAAGAAATAGAATTGGTCATATCGATTTAGTAGTGCCAGTAGCACATATTTGGTATTTTAGATCCTTACCAAATAAAATGGGATACCTATTAGGCTTACCTTCTAAAAAATTAGATATGATTATTTACTATGAGAGATACGTAGTAATACAGGCAGGTATTGCACAAAATGCAGAAGGAGAAGCCTTACAAAAAATGGATTTCTTAACGGAAGAAGAATATTTAGATATACTAGATACCTTACCACAAGAAAATTTATATTTAGAAGATTCAGATCCAGATAAATTCATCGCTAAGATGGGAGCAGCATGTTTGCGAGACCTATTAACTAGAATTGATTTAGATTCTCTATCTTACGAATTAAGACATAAAGCGAATACAGAAACCTCCAAACAACGTAAAACAGAAGCATTAAAACGTTTAAATGTAGTAGAGGCTTTTAGAGATTCTGCAAAAAATAGAGAGAACAAACCAGAATGGATGATTATTAACGCAGTACCAGTAATTCCACCAGAATTGCGACCGTTAGTACCATTAGATGGAGGGCGTTTTGCAACATCCGACTTGAATGATTTATACAGACGAGTAATAATACGTAATAATCGTTTAAAAAGATTAGTTGAAATTAAAGCACCAGAGGTTATTTTACGTAATGAAAAACGGATGTTACAAGAATCCGTAGATTCCTTATTTGATAACACACGTAAATCATCTGCTGTAAAAACAGAATCAAATAGACCATTAAAATCATTATCCGATTCTTTAAAAGGAAAACAAGGACGTTTCCGTCAAAACCTTTTAGGAAAACGTGTGGATTATTCAGCTCGTTCGGTAATTGTTGTAGGACCATCATTAAAATTATATGAATGTGGTATTCCTAAAGATATGGCAGCAGAACTGTACAAGCCTTTTATTATTAGAAAATTAATAGAGAGAGGAATTGTAAAAACAGTTAAATCAGCTAAAAAAATAATCGATAGAAGAGAACCAGTAGTTTGGGATATTTTAGAGAATATATTAAAAGGACATCCAGTACTATTAAATCGAGCACCTACACTTCACCGTTTAGGAATACAAGCATTTCAGCCAACTTTGATTGAAGGAAAAGCAATTCGATTACATCCATTAGTATGTACAGCATTTAATGCGGATTTTGATGGAGATCAAATGGCAGTACATTTACCACTTGGGCCAGAAGCAATTTTAGAATCGCAACTGTTAATGTTAGCATCGCATAGTATATTAAATCCAGCAAATGGATCTCCAATTACCGTACCATCACAAGATATGGTATTAGGATTGTACTATATGACTAAAGAACGTAAATCTACTAAAAAAGTAAAAATTAAAGGAGAAGGATTAACATTTTATTCTCCAGAAGAAGTGACGATTGCTTTTAATGAAGGAGCAGTAGAATTAAATGCTTCAATTCGTGTACGAACAAAAGATTTAGAAAATGACGAAATTGTTACAAAACTAATCAACACCACAGTTGGTAGAGTATTGTTTAACGAAGTAGTACCAGAACAAGCAGGTTATATTAATGAAGTATTAACTAAAAAATCATTAAGAGATATTATTGGTAATGTATTACGAGTTACAGATGTACCTACAACAGGTGAATTCTTAGATAATATTAAAAATATGGGATTCCAATTCGCTTTTAAAGGAGGATTATCTTTCAGTTTGGGAGATATTATTATTCCTGAAGAAAAAGCAGGAATGGTTGCTGAAGCGAATAAAGAAGTGGATGAAATCATGGAAAATTATAACATGGGAATGCTTACAAATAAAGAGCGTTACAACCAAGTTATTGATATTTGGGGAGCAACAAATAATAGATTAACCGAATTATCTATGAAACGTTTACGTGAAGATAAAGACGGTTTTAATTCTGTATTTATGATGTTGGATTCTGGAGCGAGGGGTTCTAAAGAGCAAATTCGTCAGTTAACAGGTATGCGAGGATTGATGGCAAAACCTAAAAAATCGACTTCAGGAGGAGGACAAATTATTGAAAATCCAATTTTATCGAACTTTAAGGAAGGATTATCGATTTTAGAATACTTTATTTCTACACACGGAGCACGTAAAGGACTTGCAGATACAGCTTTAAAAACAGCAGATGCAGGATACTTAACACGTCGTTTGGTAGATGTATCACAAGATGTAATTATTAACGAAAACGATTGTGGTACTTTAAGAGGATTAGAAGTTACAGCGTTGAAGAAAAATGATGAAATCGTAGAATCTTTAGGCAGACGTATCTTAGGACGTGTAACATTACACGATGTATACAATCCGTTAACTAATGAAGTTGTAGTTGAAGCTAATACAGAGATTACAAAAGATATCGTTAAGATAATAGAAGCAAATCCAATTGAAAATGTAGAAGTACGTTCTGCTTTAACATGCGAAGCTAAAAAAGGTATTTGTGCAAGATGTTATGGCCATAGTTTATCGAATCTAAAAATGGTTCAAAGAGGAGAAGCAGTTGGAGTTATTGCAGCACAGTCTATTGGAGAGCCAGGAACACAGTTAACCTTACGTACATTCCACGTTGGAGGTATTGCAGGAAATATTTCAGAAGAAAATAAAATGATTAGTAAATTTGGAGGGAAAGTTCAAATTGAAGAATTAAAAACTGTAGAAGGTAAAGATAAAGATGGAAATAAAAAGGATATTATAATTTCTAGAACCGCAGAAATTAAGATTATTGATCCAAAAACAGGAAATGTTTTAAGTACAAACAATTTGCCTTATGGAGCTTTCTTATTTGTCAAAAACGGAAAAACAGTTAAAAAAGACGATGTAATCTGTCAATGGGATCCATTTAATGGAGTGATTGTTTCCGAATTTGGAGGTACTGTAGAATATGATGATATTGTACGAGGAGTTAACTTTATTGTTGAAGTAGATGAACAAACAGGAAATCAAGAAAAAATAATATCAGACTCTAAAAACAAGAAAATAATTCCAGCATTACTAATTAAAAATAGTAAAGGAGAAACGTTACGTTCGTATAGTTTGCCAGTAGGAGCACATTTATCCATTGAAGATGGAGATAAAATTGAACCAGGAAAAATACTAGTTAAAATTCCACGTAAAGCAGGAAAAGCAGGAGATATTACTGGAGGTTTACCACGAGTTACCGAATTATTTGAAGCTCGTAATCCTTCCAATCCAGCAGCAGTTTCTGAGATAGATGGTGTTGTTTCTTATGGTAAAATTAAAAGAGGTAATCGTGAGGTAATTGTCGAATCAAAAACAGGATTAATTAAAAAATATCTGGTAAAATTATCAAATCAAATCTTAGTTCAAGAAAACGATTTTGTAAAAGCAGGAATGCCAATTTCTGATGGAGCAATCACACCAAACGATATTCTTAAAATTCAAGGTCCAGGAAAAGTGCAAGAATATATTGTAAATGAAATACAAGAAGTATATCGTTTACAAGGAGTACTTATTAATGACAAACACTTTGAAGTTGTCGTACGTCAAATGATGCGTAAAGTTAGAATTATTGATTCAGGAGATACTATTTTCTTAGAAAATCAATTGATTCATAAAAATGACTTTATCGAAGAAAATGATAATATTTATGGAATGAAAATTATTGAAAATGCAGGAGATTCTACAAGTATTAAAGTTGGACAAGTAGTTTCTGCTAGACAGCTAAGAGATGAAAATTCTAAATTACGTAGAAATGATAAAGCTTTAATTGAAGCTAGAGATGCAATGCCAGCAACTGCAGATCCTGTATTACAAGGTATTACAAGAGCATCTTTACAGACAAAATCATTTATTTCTGCCGCATCTTTCCAAGAGACAACAAAAGTATTGAATGAAGCAGCAGTTAACGGTAAAATAGATTATCTAGAAGGATTGAAAGAAAATGTAATTGTTGGTAAGAGAATTCCAGCAGGTACAGGAATGCGTGAATACGATACGTTAATTGTAGGGTCTAATGCAGAGATAGAAGCAAACTAGAAAATAAAAACGAAAGTTTTGTATATATATAACCCTTTTAGAATTTTAAATTCTAGAAGGGTTATTATTTTTTTATTCTTTTTCAAAATTGTATATTTACTGTAGCAACGATTTAATACCAATTTGATTTTAAGATGAAACAAAAAAATCAACATATTTTTTGGCTTGTTTTGATGTCAACTAGGTATAAGGAGATGCAAATAAAAAATTCCCAAATTACAAATAATTAAGATTTAATTAATAAAAAACAATATGTCAGAAAATAATAAGCAAAAAAAGAACAATATAAACATTCAATTAGATGAGAATGTGGCAGAAGGAACCTATACCAATTTAGCAATTATCAATCATTCTGCTTCTGAGTTTATCGTAGATTTTGTAAATATAATGCCAGGAACACCAAAAGCAAAAGTAAAATCTAGAATAATACTAACACCACAACATGCCAAACGGTTTATGAAGGCATTAGCAGAAAATTTGAAACGTTTTGAAAGTGCTTACGGAGAAATAAAAGATTACGAACAACCACCAATTCCAATGAATTTTGGACCTACAGGACAGGCGTAAATAGGTAAGTTTAGGTCGAACTCAGGTTAATAATTACCGAAAAAGAAAGACCACTTTGGCAATTGGTAATTGCAGCATTATTATATGCGATAATTTATTATTATTATTATTATTATTATTATTTGAGATAACATAAATACTTAACAGTCATTTAATTATAAAAAAATAATACAAGTTCTATATTAATCTTTAAGATGAACCAGACACACAATAGTGAACACTGCCATTTTATTATTTATACCAACTCCACATCAAAATACGCTATAAATTATTTGTCATTTCACGTTTTACTGCACTTTAAATTTAAACCATAGCTATGTTATACTTGAAATTTCAAGATTGTAAAACATAAAAATAGTTCAAATCTCTTTAGCGCATTTTGAAATTGAATTGGTATTAGAGAAAATATGTCAAAAAAGAAAAGCGATAAAGAGAAAACTCCTTATCGCTAATCTAAAATATTGTGTGTTATTTTATACCAAATTTGGTATTATTTTTCTAAAATTAATTTTTTTGTTTCCGAAGAACCATCAGCAAAATCAATTCTTACAGTATAGATTCCTTTATCTAAACGCGATAAATCCATTGCCTCAGAAAAATTAGTTTTAACAGATTTCATTTTTAATCCATGCGAATTGCTTATTGTTATTTTAGAAATAGCAACCTCTTTTTCCGTTTTAACAAATAAACTACCTTTTGTCGGATTAGGATAAATACTAGTTCTATAATAATCAATAGGACCTCCAGGACCACTTCCACATCTTAATAAGAAACTTCTAGATACAAAATTACAAGTTTGTCCGTTATTAAAAACAACTTGAGCTCTTATCACGATATAATAGTTATTCCAATTTCCAGAAGGATAATAAATAGGAGTTGTGGTTCCAGTACTTGTAATAGAACCAGTATACCCACCAAGTGCCCAAGTCCAGTTAATATGATTAACATTAGAGACACCACTTAGAATAGCTAATCCAGTTGTACATAATCCACCACCACCTTCATTGAGATAATAAAGATTGTTAGATGTTGGACATGGTTGTGGAACCGTATCACAAACACTATATTCACAAGACTCAATACAATTACCATTAACAAAACGTGTTAATTTAACGGTATAGTTACTACTGCAATTAATCGAAACCGTTTGGTTGGTATTCGATCCAGAAATAGTTGCATTACCACTACAAACTTCCCAATAATATGCTTGTGCACTTGTCGCAGTAAATGAGTTAATTCCGTTAGGATTAATATTGTTTCCCACATCATTACAGCTTCCGCATTGTGCATAAATAAATGTACCAAATAGCAAACTTATTGCTAAAAATAAATGCTTAATTTTCATAATAATAAAATTTAAATGAATTGCAATTTTTTAAGACTATTGCAACGTAAGTCTTACTTATATTAATAAATGCTTACAAGGGGGAGATCACACAATATTTCAATAGTTGTAGTTTAAAAAACGACAACAATTATTTGAGTTGTAGTAAATATAATAAAAATATTTGATAATCAATTGATTATAATAAAAAATAATTCTAATTCAGCATACTATTCAACAAATTGATGATATTAGATTTATTATTCAATTTGTACTATTTTGTGGCGTATTGTTCGTTCTTGATACAAAACTTGTTCCTTAGGTCATAAATTTCACTCGAACTGACTGTGTTGAGGTTGTTATAAATTCTCTTTTAAAATTGCAATTTCATCACGTAGTTGCGCCGCAATGATAAAATCTAAAGCTTTGGCAGCTTGTTCCATTAATTTGCGTTTTTGACGGATGCGTTTTTCAATTTCAGGTTTCGGTAAATATTCCAAATCTTGTTCCGCTACTTTACTTAAAGCATTATCGTAATGATACGATGTAACTTGACTTTTGGTTAAATCACTTTCAATTGCTTTTTTTATTTGTGTAGGAGTAATGTTGTTTTCGGTATTGTATCGTATTTGTTTTTCACGTCTGTAATTCGTTTCATCGATGGTTTTTTGCATGCTTTTGGTAACTTTATCAGCATACATAATTGCTTTACCGTTAATATTTCTAGCAGCTCTACCAATGGTTTGAGTAAGCGAACGATGGCTACGTAGAAAACCTTCTTTGTCTGCATCTAAAATAGCAACTAAAGAGACTTCAGGTAAATCCAAACCTTCACGAAGTAAATTAACACCAATCAAAACGTCGAATAAACCTTTACGTAAATCTCGCATAATTTCAACACGTTCTAAGGTGTCAACATCACTGTGAATATAGCGGCAACGGACTTGAATTCGTGTTAAATATTTTGCCAATTCTTCTGCCATACGTTTGGTTAGTGTCGTAACTAAAGTACGTTCGTCTTTTTCTACACGAATTTGAATTTCTTCAATCAAATCATCAATCTGATTTAAACTAGGTCTAACTTCAATAATAGGATCTAATAAACCAGTTGGTCTAATTAATTGTTCAACAAACACACCTTCGGTTTTTTGTAGTTCGTAATCGGCAGGAGTAGCACTAACATAAATTACTTGATTCTGAATGACTTCAAATTCCTCAAATTTTAAAGGTCTATTATCCATAGCAGCAGGTAAACGGAACCCATATTCTACCAAATTTTCTTTACGAGAACGGTCACCACCATACATAGCATGTACTTGCGGAATTGTAACATGACTTTCATCGACGACCATTAAATAATCATCAGGAAAATAGTCTAATAAACAGAAAGGACGAGTTCCAGGAGCTCTACCATCTAAGTAACGAGAATAATTTTCAATACCACTACAATAACCGAGTTCGCGAATCATTTCTAAATCAAATTCCGTACGTTCTTTTAAACGTTTTGCTTCTAGATGTTTTCCAATTTCTTTGTAATACGCAACCTGTTTTACCATATCATTTTGAATTTCGTGGATGGCATTTTGCAATACTTCTGGAGAAGTTACAAATAAGTTTGCAGGATATATAGTGAGTTTGTCGTAATTTTCGATAACGGAATTGGATGCGATATCAAAACTTTCCATTTCTTCAATTTCGTCGCCAAAAAAGTGAATGCGATAGCCTTGATCTCCATACGATGGATAAATAGTAATCGTATCTCCTTTTACTTTAAAAGTACCAGATTTGAGCTCCATTTCCGTACGAGAATATAAGCTAGTTACCAAACGATGCAAAAGTTTAGTTCTAGATATTATTTGATTTACTTCAATTTTAATGACATTTTTCTTGAATTCTATCGGATTTCCAATTCCGTATAAACAAGACACCGAAGCGATTACAATAACATCTCTACGTCCAGATAGTAAGGACGATGTTGTACTCAAACGCAAACGTTCAATATCTTCATTTATAGATAAATCTTTTTCGATATACACACCACTAGTTGGCAAATAGGCTTCTGGTTGATAATAATCGTAGTAGGAAACAAAATATTCCACAGCATTTTCAGGAAAAAAATGTTTAAACTCTTGGTATAATTGAGCAGCAAGTGTTTTATTATGCGCAAGAATTAATGTTGGTCTTTTGGTACGTTCAATAACATTTGCAATGGTAAACGTTTTACCAGAACCAGTTACACCAAGTAAAACTTGCGATTTCTCATTAGTACCAATACCAGAAGTTAATTGAGCAATAGCTTGTGGTTGATCTCCAGTTGGCTTAAAGTCACTGTGAATTTTGAATTGCATTTTTATTATAAATTAGTAAACGAAAATAGAGAATATTTATGAATTGGAAGTAGTAATACCAACTCAACATCAAAATACGCTATAAATTATTTATCATTTCACGTTTTACAGCACTTTAAATTTCAACCATAGCTATGTTATGCTTGAAATTTCAAGATTGTAAAACATAAAAATAGTTCAAATCTATTTAGCGCATTTTGAAATTGAATTGGTATATATATATAATAAAACGTATAAAAATTCGTTGTAACTCTTGTATTGTAAAAAAATACATATATTTGACATCTTAAAACAATATAAAAATGAAAAAAATAATCGTATTCGTTGTGTTTGTATTTGCAGTAGCAAGTTTAACTTCTTGTCGTTCAAAAAAGAGCAGTTGTACAAAAGTAAACACACAAGAAATTTTACAAAATACGCCACAAGATGTGGATGTTGCTTGTATTGAAAATGAATAGTATACTTAGAATGCTGTTTTAAATAGAATTGAAGCTTTAAATAACATGGTTATTTAGAGCTTTATTTTGGATTTTAGTTTATTTTTTTATGTGATTTTCGATTCATAAAAAACCAACCTAAAGGAATTAACAACATTAAAATATAAGAAGCAATGGTAAAATTAGTTCCTTTTTTAATGATAGTTGGCTGAAAATCAAATATAATTTCATGTTTCCCTTTTGGGATTTCCAAACCACGTAAAACATAATTTACTCGTTTAATAGGAGTTTTGATTCCATCAATATAAGCAACCCAATCTTTAAAATACATTTCAGAAAAAACAGCAAACTGCGTAATATTACTAAAACTGGTATAGGTAAATTTTGTCATTTTCATTTTAGTTAGCTTTATGATTGCCGTACTGTCTTTAGGATAATGAGTTTGAATGTTTTTGCTAAACTGTTTATCCATAACCGCTTCCGTTTTGGTTTTTAAGTTATCTAAAGCTTTAATTTCTTCGTTTGCAGAATCTACAAACTTAATTTTATTTACAAACCAAACATTACCATTGGCATCTGTATTTTTTTGAAAAGTTTCATTGCCTTTTTGATCTGGAAAAATGATGTATTTTGTATTGAGCATATTTAAAATCTCATCATTCATTTTTGAAGCAATTTGAAAATCAAATAATTCTTGATATCTTCTAGGCTTTGCTGCATGATAACCACCAATGGAATTATGAAAATAAGAAGTTCTACCTTCATTCATCGGATTGCCAGCAAAATTAATTACTCTATAATGGCTTTTGTCTTTTAAAATTTCAGTATCAATTTTTGAAGCACGAAATGGTTTTTCAACTTTTATAGCATCAACAAAATTGTCATTGTTCACATAGCGTTTTGCAACACCAACCAAATCAAATAAAAGAAGAATGCCCAACGCAATTATTATTTTTGTGGAATGGAGTTTCTTTTTTAAAAAAGCCCAAAGTAATCCAGCAGAAGCCAGTATTAAAAGTAAAGTACGTAAACTATCTAGAAATAAAAGTGATTTTCTATCTGCTATAATTGCGTCCGATAAACCAACAATCATTTTATCAAGTTGTCTGTCGTTTTGTCCATCAAAATCAAAAATAAATTGTCCAAAAATTGTAAAAAACAAAGCAATTCCGCCAACAATATACGTTGCTAATTTTAACGCACTAAGTTTCTTATCGGAAGAAATATTGGTATCAAAAAAGTGTTTTAAACCTAAAACTCCAAGTAAAGGAATTGCCAATTCAGCAATTACTTGTATGGATGTAATGGCTCTAAATTTATTGTACATTGGTACATAATCGATAAAAAAGTTGGTTAAGAATGCTAGATTTTTTCCATAACTCATTAAAATAGAAAAGATGGTAGCAGCAATCAACCATTTTTTATAGACATTATCCACCAAAAAGATACCGAGAAAAAATAAGAAAATAGAAATAGCTCCAATATAAGCAGGAGCACCAACAAAAGGTTGTTTTCCCCAATAAGTAGGTACATTTTTAACAAAGCCTTTGGCTTGTTGTTGCCCAGCAGTTTTGTTTAAAAAATCGTAAGTATGAGAATTTTCACCAATATTTTCACTACTTCCACCACCCATAAATCGAGGAATAAACAAATTAAAAGTTTCTAAAATCCCATAGCTATAACTCGTAATATACGCTTTGTCTAAACCAGTAGTAGCTTCTTTTTTAGAGCCATCGGCATTTATGGTTAGTTCACTTTTACTTCGAGTACTATCTTTTGCATAATGTTTTGTCGCTAATAAACTGGTTGTATTCATACCAACTCCTAAAATAACAGCAACAACCAAAATAGCAATACTCTTCATAAAATGCATTGTGGTTTTTTGCTTTATAGCAGTAATTAAAAATAGAATACCAAGTAGCATGACCATAAAAAGTAAATAATAGGTCATTTGTGGATGACCAGCACTTATTTCTAAAGCCATGGCTAAAGCGGTTAATGTAAAACCAAAAAGGTATTTATGTTTAAAAACAGAAATAATTCCTGCTAAAACTATAGGAAAATAAGCAATTGCATGTGCTTTTGCATTGTGACCAACACCTAAAATAATAATAAAATAGGTAGAAAAACCGAAAGCAAGCGCACCAAAAATGGCAAGTTTCCAATCCACTTTAAAAACAGAAAGAAGAATAAAAAAGCCAAAAAAGTATAAAAATAGATAATCCGCAGGTCTAGGTAAAAACCGCAATACACTATCAAGTTTACCAATATAGTTATTCGGATAAAGGGCACTTACATTATATGCAGGCATTCCGCTAAAAGAAGTATTTGTCCAGTAAGGTTCTTTGTTATTTTTAGTTCTAAAATCTGCAATTTCTTTTGCAGAACCTTTAAATTGAACAATATCACTTTGTAGTATTTGTTGTCCTTCTAGTATTGGACTAAAATATGTTACGGAAACAACTGCAAAAATAATTATTGCGATAAGATAAGGTATGTATTTTTTCATTTTTTGTTGAATCGTAATTAATTTAATTGTCACCAGAGGTATTAGAATATTATTTCCTTAATTCATTTATAGTATTATTTTTTCTTAAAAATTAAATCAATCTACTTCTTCAAAATCAACATATTCGCCAACATTTTTATTACTCGTTTTATTGTTTGGCTTTTTATCAATTATAGTTTCTCCAATATTTAGATCCTCTTTTTTATTAAATTCTTGTTGTTGTTTAAATTTATCTTCCATCTTTCCCATAAAACGTTTTATAAAAAAAGGAAATGCATAACGTGCTACAATTTTAAATCCGTAGTATACAAGCATTATAATTACTATTGTTCTAATAAATCCCATTCGTATTTCAAATTTAATTCAAAAATAACAATTTGACTTTAAATTGAACGTTATAAAAACTATAAAATATTATATTTACCAAATATTTATAGCAGAGATGAAAAAAATAATTATTATAGTCTTATTTTTCGGTGGGTTTTTAAGTTTAAATGCACAATATACAGAGATAATTAATTCTAAAAGACCAGGTTTTTCCGAAAGTCCGTATGGAGTTGGTACAAATGTATTTCAAGTAGAAGCAGGAACTTTTTTTAAAAAGAGTGATTTAAAGTCCACTTTTTATACAGATAATGCCTTTGGAGGAAATTTATTTTTAAGATATGGTAAATTTTTAGAAAAATTAGAAATTAATTTAGATTTTGCATATCAGAGAGATAAGCGAATTTTCCATAATGTGTTCGATTCGAATACGTATTCGGTAAACGGAATAAGTAAATTAACACTTGGAGCTAAATATTTGATTTACAATCAAAAATATGCAGATAGATCTAAAGAAATAAGAAGTTGGAAAAAAAGACACGCTTTTGATTTTAAGCGTTTAATTCCATCGGTTGGAGCTTATATTGGTTGGAATTCAAACTTTTTAGGAAAAGGGTTTAAAGCAAACGGAATGAGTTTTAAAGGAGCAGTATTATTGCAAAATGATATAAGTAGCCGTTTTGTTATCTTAACCAATTTGGTTGTAGATAATATCCTTCAAAAAGATTTAGAATATGGTTATATTTTAACGGCAACGTATGCATTAAATGAGAAATGGTCAATCTTTGGAGAGCATCAAGGTGTTTTTAAAAAATTAGCTTCAAACGAATTTCAATATGGATTAGGAGCAGCTTATTTGGTAAATAATAATTTGCAAGTAGATATTTCTGGTAGAACTAGTTTAATTGGAGGAGGCTATACAAATTATATAAGTTTAGGAGGTTCTTGGCGATTAGATAAACATGGAAAAAAGAAAAAGAGTACCGCATTAAAAGGCACTAAAGAGCCATTCTTTAAAAGAATATTTAAAAAGAAAAAAAGAAAACCGAAAGTTAGAAAAGTTAAAACGAAGAAACGTAGAAAAAGTAGAAGAGCCAAAAGAGGCACACCATCTTTTCACAAAAAAAAGAAAAAGAAAAGAAGAAAAAAACGCAGAAGAAGTAAACGTAGAAAAAACAAAGATAAGGATTAAATAAAATGCAACTTTTTTACGATAAAAAAATAACAGAAAACGATACACAATTTATTTTCGATAAAATTGAAAGTAAACATATTGTAAAAGTACTTCGAAAAAAAGAAGGAGATATTTTATATATTACTAATGGAATAGGAAATATATTTACTTCAAAAATTAGTATCGCAAATGATAAACGCTGTTTGGTAGATATTGTTAAAAAAGAATTTGTAAAAAATCCACTAGAATATAAATTGCATATTGCAATTGCACCAACAAAAAATAATCAGCGATTAGAATGGTTTTTAGAAAAGGCCACGGAAATAGGAGTAACCGAAATTACACCGATAATTTGTACACATTCCGAGCGAAAAGTAATTAAAAAAGAACGATTAGAAAAAGTACTTATTGCAGCCATGAAACAATCAAAGCGTTTTTATCTGCCAAAACTAAACGAGGCAATTACATTTAAAAAATTTATTAATGTAAAGCAAAGCGGAAGTCTATTTATAGCACATTGTGAAGAAACAGATAAAAAAACTTTAAAAAGTCAATTAATAAAAGAAAAAGATGTTATGGTACTAATAGGGCCAGAAGGCGATTTTTCTACAAATGAAATAGCACTTTCATTGCACAATAATTTTATTGCGGTATCTTTGGGTAACAGTCGTTTGCGAACCGAAACTGCTGGAATTGTAGCTGCACATAGTGTCGCTTTTGTAAATGAATGAATATTGTCCCAAATTGTAGGGAGAAGGATGTTGCATGTTGAAAAGTAATTTTTAGAAAACATTTCATTAAGTGATTTTTCGTAGTGATAACGAAAAAAATTGGTATCGAGATGAATTAAAAAATAATAAAACAAATAATGAAGTACATAATTAGTCTATTGATAGTAATAAATTTTCAAATATTACAAGCACAAGAATTGGCAGTATTAAAATACGATGGCGGAGGAGATTGGTATGCAAATCCAACAGCATTGCCAAATTTAATTGCTTTTTGTAATCAAAATATTAATACTAAAATAAAAGGAAAACCTAAAGTTGTAGCACCAAATAGTGTAGAATTATTTAATTATCCAATAGTCTTTATGACAGGTCATGGAAATATCTTTTTCGATGAAAATGCTGTAGATAATTTAAAAAATTATTTAACATCTGGAGGCTTTTTACATGTATCCGATAATTACGGTATGGATAAATTTTTACGTCGAGAAATGAAAAAAATATTTCCGAAATTGGAATTTCAAGAAATACCATATAACCATCCCATATACCACCAAACCTATAATTTTGAGAGTTTACCAAAAATTCACGAACACGATAATAAACCAGCACAAGGTTTTGGAATTTTTTATGAAGGACGTCTGGTTTGTTTTTACGACTACCAATGTGATTTAAGCGATGGATGGGAAGATCGAGAAGTACATCATGATCCACAAGAATTAAGAATGAAGGCTTTAAAAATGGGAGCAAACTTAGTGCAATATGCTTTCATGAATTAATTTAACGAGCTAAAACAAATTTAGGATGAAAAATATTTTTAAAAAAGAAGTAGCACAAGAAGTTATCGACAGAATTAATAATTTAACGCCTAAAACCGAACGACTTTGGGGAAAAATGGATGTGGCGCAGATGTTAGCACATTTAAACATACAATACGAAGTAGTTTATGAAAATGGAAAATTCCCGAAGCCAAATGCATTTGTACGCTTTATGTTAAAGACTTTTGTAAAGAATAAAGTAGTTGGTTCAAAGCCTTTTCCTAGAAATGGACGAACAGCACCGTATTTTGTGATTGCTGATACTAGAGATTTTGAAAAAGAAAAAACGCGTTTAATTGCCTACATTCTAAAGACACAAAAAAATGGTGTAGAAGTACTTTTGCCAAGAGATACAAAATCTTTTGGAAAATTAACCGAAGACGAATGGAATAATTTATTCCATAAACATATAGACCATCATTTAGCGCAATTTGGTGTTTAATTTGGAAATTATAAATTATAAACGAATACTAAAACTCGTAGTATGTTAGAAATTAGACCAACTTGTGAGCAGTGTAATAAAAAATTGCCATTCGACTCCGAAGAAGCAATGATTTGTACTTTTGAATGTACATTTTGTATAAACTGTGTTACGGATAAGTTTGGAGAAGTATGCCCAAATTGTGGAGGTAATTTTACAAAAAGACCAATTAGACCAAAAGTATTATTAGAGAAATATCCAGTTTCAACAATAGTAATTTATAAACCAAAATAATAGCGTATATTACCATGTAATAATTCCCAAATTCGTATCACTTAAAAAAGAATTTGTTTTAGAAAAGTGTTTGTTTCCAAACCAATAACCTCTATTGGCACTTAAAGGAGATGGATGACCAGAAATTAATATATGATGTTTTGTTGTATCAATTTTAGCGCCTTTTTTCTTTGCAAAACCTCCCCAAAGTAAGAATACTATATTTTCTTTTTTTTTCGAAATTTGTTGTATTATAGCATCTGTAAATTGTTCCCAGCCTTGTTTTTGATGCGAACCTGCCTGATGTGCTCTAACGGTTAAAGTAGCATTAAGTAGTAAAACACCTTGATTTGCCCACGAAATTAAATTCCCACTTTTAGGAATGGATTTGTTAATATCCGTTTGTAATTCTTTAAAGATATTTATTAACGACGGTGGTTGTGTAATGCCATCATTAACCGAAAAACATAAACCATTCGCCTGTCCAATACCATGATACGGATCTTGTCCTATAATAACTACTTTTAAAGCATCAAAAGTACAAGCGTTAAAAGCATTAAAAATTTCATCCTCTTTAGGAAAGCAAGTATGATTTTTATATTCGGACTTTACAAAAGAAATTAAATTTTTAAAATAGGCTTTATTAAATTCCTCTTGTAGAATAGGTAGCCAAGTTTTGTTTATGTTTACATTCATAATTAAAAAATTAAAATGGAACTACATTACCTTTATCTATTGAATTGTCACTGCCAATATAAAAATTACATCCTTTAGGTATGCATCTAAAATGAATATTTTTAGTGTTTAGTTTTTGTAAAGCATCGATAATTTTTTTGTTAGAAATAAAATTATTATCAAAAATAATAGTATCCACTTTGTTAGCTAAAATATCTACGATGCTAATTGCCGTATGATTTATAGCCACAATAGGATTTATCTTTCCTTTAAGTTTTGCAAAAGTGGTAGTATTGCTACCAATATAAATAAATTTTTTTATTTGTTTTTGTTGTGTTTCTACTGTTTTTAATTTTAAGTATTTCATACTATACCAAAATCGAATTCCAAAACTCATCATAAAATCGTAAATACGATTTAGTTTAAAGTGTTTTTGGTAAAATATTTTCATTGCACCGTAAAAATGTTTTAGGTATTTAATATCTTTTTTGGTGCTTTCTCCTTTGTAATGTATAATTTGAGTATCCGAAAAATAATAGTTTTGATATCCTTTTTTGTGAATTTTATAACTTAAATCAATATCTTCTCCATACATAAAATAATCCTCATCAAAACCTTTAACTTCATTATAAATGTTCTTCTTCATAAACATAAAAGCGCCAACTAAAATTTCGACAACACCAGATTCATTATGTTGTAAGTGTGTGGCGTAATATTTACCAGTTTGTTTGCTAGAAATTCCTGTTAATTTGTTAAAAGATACTTTAGGAGTTGGAATACCTCGTTTACTTTCTGGTAAAAAAGTACCAGTTCCATCAATTAGTTTTATACCAATAGCACCTAAATTGGTTTTAGATTTTGCAAAATTCAACAATTGCTCAAAAGTATCTTCGGCAACTACAGTATCTGGATTTAGAATTAAAACGTATGCTCCATTTGCAATTGCAACGCCTTGATTATTTGCTTTAGAAAAACCAGTATTTTTTTTATTTGCAATCAGTTTTACACGAGAAAATTTATTGAGAATCATTTCACAACTCGTATCGTGAGAGTTGTTATCTACAACAATTACTTCCGCATTAATATTATTAATAGCGTCAAAAACACTTTGTAAACATTGTTCTAAAAAATAGCGCACATTGTAATTAACAATGACGATGGATAAATCGATATGACTTTGTTTATCACTCAAAAATTAACTGTTTTTTAAAGAATTTTCAAAAGGAATTCGATTTAAAATACTCCTTCCAAGTGTTATTTCATCTGCATATTCAATTTCATCGCCAACCGATATTCCTCTTGCAATAGTTGAAATTTTAACAACACAATCTTCAATCTGTTTATAGATGTAAAAATTGGTAGTATCTCCTTCCATTGTAGAGCTTAAAGCAAAGATAATTTCTGTGACGTTACCAGATTTTACTTTGTTTACCAAACTATCAATAGTTAAATTATGAGGACCAATACCATCCATTGGCGATATTTTACCACCGAGAACATGATATAAACCTTTAAACTGTGCTGTATTTTCGATAGCCATAACATCTCTAATATCTTCTACCACACATATAACTTGATTATTGCGATTAGATTTAGAACAAATTTCGCAAATTTCTACGTCCGAAATATTATGACAACTAGAGCAATGTTTAATTTCGTTTCGTAAATTTTGTAATGCATTTGTCAAATACGTAGTTTGTTCTTTAGGTTGTTTAAGTAAATGTAAAGCCAATCGAAGAGCAGAACGTTTGCCAATTCCTGGTAATTGCGAAATCTCATTAACCGCATTTTCTAAAAGTTTGGAAGAAAAATTCATTGTGCAAATTTACTTTAAATATACATATCAAACGAATATCAATTTAAATTTTGTTTCTTTGTGTGTGAAATTTTATACTATATTGTATATTAAATCATTTAATAAACGACTAACTTTAAATAAAAAAATGAATCCATTACATATACTTTTATTAATTGTAGCTTATTTTGCGGTATTATTTTTAATATCTTATTTAACAGGTAAAGATGATAGCAATAATGCATTCTTTAAAGCAAATAAAAAATCGCCATGGTATATTGTTGCATTTGGTATGATAGGAGCTACTTTATCTGGAGTTACTTTTATTTCGGTACCAGGAACTGTAGCAGCACAAAAATTTAGTTATATGCAGATGGTTTTTGGCTATGTTGTAGGAGCTGCAATAATTGCATTTGTTTTATTGCCAATTTATTATAAGCATAATGTAACTTCTATTTATGAGTATTTGAATCAGCGTTTAGGTTCTAAATCGCATAAAATTGGCGCATTCTTCTTTTTATTATCAAGAACTATTGGCGCAGCATTTCGTATTTTTTTAGTAGCATTGGCAATGCAATATTTAATTTTTGATGAGTGGAATGTACCATTTATCCTAACCGTTATTTTTTCCATTTTATTAATTTGGATTTATACGCATAGAGGAGGTATTAAAACTATTGTTTGGACAGATACTTTACAAACATTTTTTATGCTTTCGGCTGTATTACTAGCAATTTATTTTATCAACCAGAAAATTGGTTGGAGTTTTTCTGAATTTTATGCATCTGACGAGTTGAAAAAATTTAATCGGATACTATTTTTTGATAATTTTAAAGAAAAAAGCTACTTTTTTAAATCTTTCTTTGGCGGAATATTCATTACAATAGCAATGACAGGAGTAGATCAGGACATGATGCAAAAAAACTTGACATGTAAAAATTTAAAAGAAGCACAAAAAAATATGCTATCTATGATTAGTTTATTAGTGGTAGTAAACTTTGTTTTTTTACTACTTGGAGCACTACTTTATATTTATGCAGAAAAATTTGGATTGGATGTGCCTGTTGTCGATGGTTTAAAAAGAACAGATTTATTATTTCCAATGATTGCTGTAAAAAGTGGTTTAGGTGTACCACTCGCAATGGTTTTTATTTTAGGAATAATTGCAGCTGCATATTCTAGTGCGGATTCTGCATTAACATCCTTAACAACTTCATATTGTATCGATTTTTTAGATATAAAAAACAAAGAAAAGTCCATACAAAAATCCTTACGTAAAAAGGTACATATTGTGGTTTCTGCAATTTTAGTTATTGTTGTAGTACTTTTTAATGAAGTACTAGAAATGAACGTAATCACTGGACTATTTACGATTGCTTCATACACTTATGGTCCTTTATTAGGATTGTTCTTTTTTGGAATTTATACCAAGCATAAAATAAAGGAACAATATGTATTATTAGTTTGTATTATTTCTGTTGTGATGAGTTATTTTTTAAATGCGTATTCGGTAGATTGGTTTAATGGTTATAAATTTAGTTTTGAATTACTTGGCTTAAATGGATTATTTACTTTTATTGGTTTGTGGTTAATTCGTAAAGAATAATAAATATCTATATTTGCTAAGTATAGGCATAATTTGCATTTTTGTTTGAAATTTTATTAGTGTGAATATTAGTTTTACAGAGAAACAACAGAATTATATTTCAAATCAAGTAAAAACTAGAGACTTTTAAAAGGGGAAAATGGGTAAAATTTTTAAAATATTTAATGTAGGTCTATTTATATGGCAACTCATTGTTTTTATTTTTATAATAAGCATTGTTGTTTTTTTATTTAAAATATATAGAAATTTTAAAAAGAGTAATAACGTGAATGATCTAAGTAATTATAGAAAAACATATCAAAAAGATAAATTAGAAGAAACAAATCTTTCCGATAATCCAATGGAATTATTCCAGAAATGGTTTTTAGAAGCTAAAGAAAGAGAGTTGGGCGAAGCAAATGCAATGAATCTTGCAACAATTGGTTTGGATGGTTTTCCTAAAAGTAGAATTGTTTTATTAAAACGTTTTACTTGGGAAGGTTTTATTTTTTATACCAATTATAATTCCGAAAAAGGTAAAGCCATTGCAATAAATGCGAACGTAAGTTTGTCTTTTTTTTGGCAGACTCAGGAGCAACAAGTAATCGTAAAAGGAGTAGCTGAAAAACTAGCTAAAAATTTATCTGATGGTTATTTTGAATCTAGACCAATAGGTAGTAGAGTAGGAGCTTGGGCATCTAATCAAAGCGAAATAATAGACTCTAGAGAAACATTAGATGCTAAATTAAAAGACTACGAACAACAATTTGAGAATAAAGAAATACCAAGACCAGAACATTGGGGAGGATATTTAATAAAGCCACAAGTAATTGAATTTTGGCAAGGAAGACCAAATCGTATGCACGATAGAATTCGATTTACATTGCAAAAAGATTACCATTGGAAAATGGAACGATTACAACCATAAACATTTTTTATGAATCGGTTTAAAATAAATAATTTATAGCGTATTTTGATGTTGAGTTGGTATTATTTACTATATAAGATATTTAAAACATACTTGTCAATTTTTCGGTAGCACAGTATTTTTAGTCGTAGTTACTTTGCATAATTATAATAATAAATAAACAAATTATGAGCAAAGCAGAAAAATTCAAAAAATTACACAATCAAACTTTACTATTAGGAAATGTTTGGGACGTACAAAGTGCAATGTTATTTGAGAAATTAGGATACAAAGCAATTGGAACTTCAAGCGCAGCAATTGCAGCTTCATTGGGTTATAATGATGGAGAGAAAATGCCTTTTTTAGATTTATTGCGAATTGTAAAAAATATACAAACCAAAATAAATATTCCTTTAACAGTAGATATAGAAGGAGGATATAGTAGAAATGTAAACGAAATAATTGCAAATATAGCAGCACTTTATAAACTTGGAGTTGTTGGAATTAATATAGAAGACTCTATTGCAAATACCTCTCAAACTGTTGAGAGAGAAATTGTAAATGCACAAAATTTTGGAGAAATTATTAGAGAAATTAAAAGTTATTTAACAAGACATAATATGCCTGTGTTTTTAAATGTACGTACCGATTTTTATATCATGGGTTTAAAAAATCCACTAGAAGAAACTTTAAAAAGAATAAAAATTTATGCAGAAAGTGGAGCAGATGGTATATTTGTGCCTTGTATTGTACAAGAAAATGAAATTAAAAAGATAGTTGCAGTAACTTCACTTCCAATAAATGTAATGTGTATGCCAAATTTAGCTAATTTTAAAGCATTAGAAAATATGGGTGTAAAACGTATTAGTATTGGTCCTTTTTTATACAATACGATGATTGTAAAAGTAGAAAATTCTATAAAGCAGATTAGGAAAGAACAATCTTTTCAACCTATATTTACGTAGATTATGCATAAAAAAATGTCTTTTGATGAAATGTACGGTGTTGTAGGTACAAGAAATACCAAATACGATGGTACGTTTTTTACTGCGGTAAAAACAACAGGTATTTTTTGCCACCCATCATGTAGAGCAAGAATTCCGAAGGCAGAAAATGTAATTTTTTACGATTCTATAGAAGAGGCTTTACAGCATGGATATCGTCCGTGTAAGGTCTGTAAACCATTAGAGAAAATAGGTGAAACACCAGAGTATGTAAAAAAAATCATCGCCGAATTACAGAAAAAACCACATCAAAAAATTAGTGATGCACAATTAAAATTAAAAGGAATAGAGCCACATACGATTAGACGTTGGTTTAAGAAAAATTACAATATTACCTTTCATGCATTTCAAAGAATGTTGCGAATAAACTATGCATTTAATACCATTAAAGCAGGAAAATCAATTACTTATTCGGCTTTTGATAGTGGTTACGAATCTTTAAGTGGTTTTAATGAAAGTTATCGCTCTATATTTGGCGAATCTGCAAGTAAATCTAAAGATAGAAGTATTATTAATGTTTTACGATTTAGTTCTCCAATCGGAAGTATTATTACATGTGCAACTGAAAAAGGAATTTGTTTTTTAGGATTTATTGGTCAAAAGCATATCGAAAAACATTTTGTAGCGATTCAAAAACAATTTCATGCCATTATTCTTCCAGGAAAAAACAAACATTTGACTTTAGTAAAAAAAGAAATAAATGAATATTTTGAAGGAAAACGAAAGCATTTTACCGTAGCACTAGATATTGTTGGTACAACTTTTAGAAAACAAGTTTGGAATGCATTATTAAAAATTCCTTATGGACAAACCGTAAGTTATAAAGAACAAGCACTTGCGATAAACCACAAAAAAGCAGTAAGAGCCGTTGCGTCTGCCAATGGAGCAAACAAAATCAGTATTATTATTCCTTGTCATAGAGTAATTGGTGCCAATGGAAATTTAACAGGTTATGCTGGTGGATTACACAAGAAAAGTTGGTTGCTTAATTTTGAAAAATCGCATATAAATTAATTCCTAAAATTTTAAGAGTTTAATCCATTTTAAAACCTGTTAAATTAATTAGTCAATAGTTTGTTCTACACTACCACATTGTAACATTTTATCTCCAAAATATGGATTTTTAATTGCTTTTTCTGTACTTAACCAATCGGCACCATTGTTACTGTTTGCCATTGGACAATGCTGTACGTAGATTGTTTTTTCAACACCAAAACTATTTGCAAGAAGAATCATAGTCTTAGATAAATCTATAAACGTTGTACGTTGTTTTGCTACATCAGTTTCGGTTGTTAAACTCGTTAAGGATGCTTTTAAAATTGGTACAGCATCCATCCAAACTTTATGAGCTTCTGGCTTTTTTAATAATTTCATTTTTACATTTTTTAAATCCAAAGCTGTTTTTTTAGCTTGTTCATTTACCTTTTTAGCATCCGTTAAAACAAAGGCATCTTTAATAGCCAAATAATCGTTAATAACGATATTTAACTTTTTCTTAAAAGCAAGATTTACTTTTATGCGTTTGGCAACCTGTTTTTCCTTTTGCGCCTTATTTCCTACCTCTTGCCTCTTCTTGCTATTCATCATGCTACTTTTACCTTGCAACTGTGCAGCAGCATCTACCGTGAAGGTGCCATTAACCACTACTTCATCGCCATTTTCTAATCCAGATAGAATGGTGTAGTTGCTGCCATTTTCATTTCCTAAAGTTACTTCACGTAATTCAAAAACGGCGTCATCTTTATTTGATTTAATATATACAATAGAGCGCTTTCCTGTCCACATTACAGCTGTTTTAGGTATCTCAACGCTCGATACGCCTTTTGATTTTCCTTTTTTTGAGGTGTTAGATAACTGCACATCACTACTTAAAAGCATGCCTGGTTTTAATTTTTTACTGGTATTGTTTAAAGTTGCTCTTACTGTAATGGTTCGAGTTGCAGTATTTAAAACTGGATTAATAAAATTAATTTTAGAAGAAATAATTTTGTCAGGATATGCGTTGAGTGTTATTTTAATTTTCTGTCCGATTTTTAGATTTTTTATATCGTTTTCATAGACATCAAAAACTGCCCAAACACTTCCAAGATTAGAAACTTTAAACAAAGGCGTACCTTCGTTAACATGACTTCCCTCTTGTACTAAAATTTCATCAATATAACCAGAAACATTAGCGTACATTTTAAAATTGGTAATTACTTTTTTATTGTTTTCTATTTGCTGAATTTGTTTTTCAGAAATTTTCCAATTTTTTAGTTTATTTCGTACAGCATTGTACAATTCTGGTTGTGCTTTTTTGATGGCTAGTGCTTCAATAAATTCGTTTTGTGCGGTTACCAATTCTGGAGAATATACACTTGCAATAAGACTACCTTTGCTAACATATTCGCCAATGCTTTTATACATTAATCGTTCTAGTCTACCACCAAAATGAGCTGTTTGTACAGAAGAAGCTCTATCGTTTGTTTGAATTTTTCCTGATAATTTTAAAATAGTATTCGTATTATTTTTTTGTGCATTATTTTTGCCAACAGTAATGGTTTCGATATTTGCTAGGGCAATAGCATTTTTAGTCATCTTAAATGCATTACTAGCTAAACTATCGTCATTTGCATTACTATTTTTTAGAATTAAATCCATACCACAAATAGGACAAGCACCAAATTCTGGCATATCAATTTGTGGATGCATGGAACAAGTCCAATGTTCTTCTACGGTTTCGTTTTTGTGTTCTTTATTTTTTGAAGAACTTGTATTATTAAATGCAAATTTGCCAATAACTATTCCTAAAATTAAGATGGCTGCAAGTGTTATGATTTGTTTTGTTTTCATTATAAAAATGTTTATTTAATAGTGTGTTTTAAATTCTCTATCCATATAATAATTTGCTTTTTTCTTTTATCTGTTATTATGGCATCTTTGTGCATGATTGTATATGATTTTAAAGGCATTTCGTTATCTTTAATTTGCGATATAATTGATTTTAGTTTGCTTTTTTGTCGCCTGTTAGAATAATTTCCAAATTCAGAAAAATTTAATTCTTTTTTTGCTTCGTTAATATGGTTTTCTAAAAACCAAGCAATAGGTTGTATTTTGTTATACCAAGGATAATAAGTATTATTACTATGGCAATCGTAGCAAGAAATTTTTAACTTGGTTGCAATGTTTTTTGGCGGATTAAATGTTGTGATAAAATCGTCTTTTAAAACTTGAGTACTTAGATTTCTATTTGTAGGTATAAATTGTATTACAATAAAAATCAGCAATAAGATTAGTCCAATTTTTTTTAAAATTTTTCTTTTGTTCATAATTATAAACGATTTTATTTTTGTTAATATTCAGGGCTTCACTTAAAGTAAAACCCTGAATCACTACTAACTAAACTAATTTATTTGTTTTTTTACAGAGCCACAATGCATCATTTTACTTCCAAAATATGGGTTTTTAATTTCTTTAGTTTCGCTTAGCCAATTAGCACCTTTGCCATTACTTGCCATCGGACAATGATCTTGGTATAAGGTTTTTTCAGTTCCTAAAAGTGCTATCATATCTGTAATATCTGTACTTAAAACCTCAAAATGTTCTCTTTGATGATCTATCGGACTTTTTTCTATATGCTCTGCTTGTTCCTTAGCATTTTCTAAAATCTCCATATACTCTTTATGTGTATTTCCAGATAATTTGGACATGTCAAACCCTTTAAATGCAGTTAACAAAGCAGTCGCTCCTTTTGCAGTTGCAGATTTATCGGTTGCTACTAAACCATTTTTAATTTGTAAATATGCATTTATAATTGGTGTAGTTGCTGGGTTTTTAACTTTACTTTGCTCGATTGTTTTTGAGTCGTGTGAAGTTTTGTTTTCCATTTTTGAATGATCGTGATTGTGATCATCATTGTTTTTCTTCTCCATTTTAGAATGGTCGTGTCCATCGTTATGATCTTTTTTCATTTCCATTTTTGAATGGTCTGTTTCTGGCTTATTTTTTTTACCATCTTTACACGCAGTTACTATTAATAATGCGATTGCTAATACATAAATTATTTTTTTACTCATCAATTTTATATTTTTAAGAAATTCGTGAATACTTTGTATTTCATTTTTAATTGTTTTGTATTTATTTTTGTTTTCTTCCACAGATTGCACTAATTTTTATATTATTTATTTCTGAGATAATCTGTGAAAATTCCAATTAATGTTTATGACCACTATGACTATGATCTTCTTTTTTTGGATTTAAACTCATTTTCATTTTTCTATCGTATTGACAACAACTTGCCAAGTTCTCATAAGCAGTATCATTTCCTTTTGACATATCGGTATCGTAACCAGAATTTGCAATTGCGGTATGTAATTCCATTAAGTTTGTTTGGAAATCATCGTAAGTGATGTCTATTTTTTTATTATCTACATCCCAATTTACTTTGGTTACACCTTTTAGTTCTTTTATCGCTCCTTCAATGGTTGCTTTACACATACCACAGTTACCACGAACGCCAAAGGTTACATTGGTAGTTTTACTTTCTTTACTTTGTGCATTTGTAGTAATTATTGTTACTAATGCAATCGCAATACTTAAAATTGTTTTTTTCATTTTTATTTCTATTTAATTATTAATATTTGTTTTATTTTTTCTCCTGTTTTTCCTCAGATCTCGCAGATAACCGTAGATTTTTTATAATCATGTTTGCGAAAATCTGTGTAATCTACAGGGAAATTTTTATTTTAAATCCACACTACGCAAACGTAACGAATTAGCAATTACACTTACAGAGCTAAAACTCATCGCTGCTGCCGCAATCATTGGTGATAATAATAATCCGAAAAATGGATACAATGCACCAGCAGCAATTGGCACACCTAAAACATTGTACACAAATGCGAAAAAGAGGTTTTGTTTGATATTTTTCATAACACCTTTTCCTAAGTTTATTGCTTTTACAATACCTAACAAGTCCCCTTTTACCAAAGTAACTTCACTACTTTCTATGGCGACATCGGTACCAGTTCCCATAGCAATACCAATATTGGCTTGTGCAAGAGCAGGAGCATCGTTAATACCGTCGCCAGCCATAGCAACAATTTTACCTTCTGCTTGTAATTTTTTAATTACATTTAATTTATCTTCAGGCAAACATTCTGCTTGAAAATCTACTAAATTTAATTGCTTGGCAACCGATTTGGCAGTTCGTTTATTATCGCCAGTAAGCATAATAACTTTTATGCCTTTTTCTTGTAGATGTTTAATCGCTTTTTTGCTAGTTTCCTTAATGGCATCTGTAATGGTTACATAACCTTTTATAGTTTCATTTACAGAAATATAAGATACGGTTTTGCCATGTTCTTGTTCGGTAATCACATTTTGTTCAATTACTTCGGAGGCAGTTGCATTAATTTGTTCCATTAGTTTTTTGTTGCCAATAGCAATTTTTTGGTTATCCACAGTTCCAATAACTCCTTTTCCAGAAATTGCTTCAAAATTAGTTGCATTTTTAATTTTTATACCTTTTTCTTTTCCGTAATTTACGATTGCTTCAGCTAGAGGATGTTCGCTATATTGGTTTAGAGTTGCGATGTACATTAATAAATCATCATTCGATGTATCGGAAGCAGGTACAATTTTTTCTACGGATGGTTTTCCTTCGGTAATCGTACCAGTTTTGTCTGTTATTAGTACATCTACTTTGTTGAGGTTTTCTAAAGCTTCTGCATTTTTAATGAGTACGCCATTTTGAGCACCTTTACCAACACCTACCATAACGGACATGGGTGTGGCTAAACCCAAGGCGCATGGACAAGCAATAATTAATACAGCAATAGCATTTACAAAAGCATAAACCAATGCAGGTTCTGGTCCAATAAGTTTCCAAACAATAAATGTAATTATAGAGATTGTGATAACGATTGGTACAAAATACTTGGAAATTTTATCTGCTAGTTTTTGAATTGGCGCACGACTTCTACTAGCATTATTTACCATTTGAATAATTTGTGATAATAAGGTTTCAGAACCTACTTTTTCGGCAGACATTATAAAAGATTTATTTCCGTTTATCGTACCAGAACTCACATTATCATCAACATTTTTATCTACAGGTATAGGTTCGCCTGTAATCATAGATTCGTCCACATTACTATGACCTTCGGTTATTTTTCCATCTACTGGAATTTTATCACCAGGTTTTACCCGAAGTAAATCTCCTTTTTTAATATTTTGTATCGCAATTACCTTATCTCCTTCGGCAGTAACTAAAGTAGCTTCGGTTGGTGCGAGTTTAAGTAGTTCTTTTATTGCTCCACTGGTTTGACTATGTGCTTTTGCTTCTAATAATTGCCCTAATAAAACTAAGGTTAATATTACGGTAACGGCTTCAAAATACACAAAAACAGTTCCGCTTGACGTTTTAAAATCCGATGGAAAAACATTAGGAAAAAGCAAGGCGAAAACACTAAATAGAAAAGCAATTCCTGCGCCAATACCAATTAAGGTAAACATATTTAAATTCCACGTTTTTATAGATTTGTACGCACGTTCAAAGAACATCCAAGTAGCGTAAAACACCACAGGTAGAGAGAGTGTAAATTGAATCCAATTCCACGTTATTTGGCTAAATATTTTCGCTAACGGATTGCCAGGAATTAATTCGCCCATTGCAATGATGAAAATTGGAATGGTAAAAGCAACGGCTATTTTAAACTTTTTCAGGAGTTTTTGATAGGTTTTATCTTCTTCACTTTCTGTAGGTTTTAATGGTACTAAATCCATACCACAAATAGGACAAGAACCCATTTCGTCTTTGATGATTTCTGGATGCATCGGACAAGTATATTGCGTTGCAACTTGTAATTTTGGTTGTTCTACCAAATCCATTCCGCAAACAGGGCAACCAACTTGTGCTGTATATGTCTTTTCTTCTTCGCAATGCATTGGACAATAAAAAATGCCATTACCATCAACTTTCGGTTTATCAATATTTGTTAGTTTTGTTTGATTTGAAGTTTGGTCCGAAATCGTATAATGTAAACCTCCTTTTAGTAAAATTTCTTGTAAATTTTCTATAGATATATGCGAAGTCATGTTTAAAGTAACTTCTCCTTTTTTTAAATCGGCTTGAACTTTGGTAATTTCTTTTACATTGCCAAGTACAGATTCTACATTGGCTTTACAACCATTGCATGTCATTCCTGTTATTTTATAAGTGTGTTTCATAATGTAATGTTTGTCCATTTGTTGTCTTCCAAAAAGGAAGAAATTTAAAATGGTTGTTTATAATTAATCCGTTAAATATGTCACTTTAGCTTTAGCAATAAATGCTTTTTTAATTGCTTCAATTTCCATTAATTCAAAGCGGATTTTTTGTAATTGTAATCGTAATATTTTATCGTAATCTAAAATTCCTGTTTCATAAGCTTTTAAATCTACATTGATTGCTCGTTGAATCTCTGTTTTATTTTTTTGTGCTGCTACAACAGTTAACACAGCATTATCAAATTCTAATATAGCATTGTCAACAGCTATTTCTAATGTGTTTTTTTGATGTTCTATTTCATCTTCTAAGATGTTTTGTTGTATTTTTATTTGTTTGTATTGCGATTTGTATTTTTTATTGAAAATTGGAATTGCCAAGGAAATTTTAGGCATTAAAATATCTTTTCCATTTTGACTAATATTGAAATCGTTTCGTTTGTCTACTAAAATATAATCTAGTCCAACGGCAATTTTTGGTTTTTTATCAATATCAATCTGTTTTTCTTGTGCTTCGTAAACCGCATTCATTTCTTCTATTTTTGTAATAGATGGATGGTTGTTTATCGTTGACTTATGCATTAAAATATCTAATACATTTAGACTGTCTTTGATGTTTAATGGTATGTTCTTTTTGCGTTGTAATAGTTTGTTAAAATTTTTACTCAGTACATCAATGCTATTAATATTCTGAAATATTTTACTGTGTAGTTCATTTTTTTGTACTCGAATACGAAGTACATCACTCATGGTTGCTCTATTATTAGCCAAAGCTGCTAACGCCATATTTTCATAGGTTTTTAGAATTAGTTTATTGTCTTTTAAAATATTGGTAATTGCCAATTGTTTGTATATTTCGTAGTAGGCTTTTTTTACTTTAAAGTCTAAATCTATTTCTGATAAAGCAATATTGTATTGTTTTATTTCGGCTTTTGCTTTTAGGACATTCTTTTTCGCATTAAACTCACCAAACCAAGGTAGTTTTTGACTCGCTCCAAGTTTAAACAATTGCGAACCAACGCGTGTTTCTGGTGTTAGTGCAAATACACCTAAGGATAAATTGGTGTTTTCGTAATTTCCAACTTCATTTACTTTCTCTTTTGCTAATTCGTAGTCTAAGGTTTTTACCTTGAGATTGGAATTGTTTGCTCTTGCGATTTCTAAATATTCATCCATACTTTGAGAAAAGGAACTAAACCCAACTAAAACTGTTATTATTGTTATTATTTTCTTCATATTTATATTTCTTTGCAAACCTTGCGAAACCTTAGCGAACTTTGCGGTTAATTTAACCGCAAGGAACGTAACGATTTACGCAAAGGACGCTATGATTTCACTTTAATTTCTTTACTCCAACTATACAAAACAGGTACTACAAACAACGTAATTAATGCAACCAACATGCCTCCAAAACTTGGAATTGCCATCGGAATCATGATATCGCTACCACGACCAGTACTTGTTAAAACAGGCAATAACGCCAAAATGGTAGTTGCAGTTGTCATTAAGCATGGTCGAATCCGTTTTTGTCCAGCTTCAATTACCGAAGCTCTAATTGTTTCTTTGGTTGTAGGTTTTTCTCTATCGAATATTTGAGTTAAGTAAGTTGCCATTACAACACCATCATCCGTAGCAATACCGAACAAGGCGATAAATCCAACCCAAACGGCAACACTTAAATTAATGGTTTTTATCTGAAAAACATCTCTAATATTTAAACCGAACAAATTAATATTTAAAAACCAGTCTGTACTGTATAAACCTATCATGATAAAACCGCCAGCAAAGGCAACTGCAATTCCTGTAAAAACCATTAGAGAAGTTGCAATGGATTTAAATTGAAAATACAAGATTAAGAAAATGATAAGTAAAGCTAATGGAACTACAACAGCCAAAGTCTTTTCGGCTCTAATCTGGTTTTCGTATGTTCCAGTAAATTGGTAATTTATTCCTTTTGGAATTACCAACTCGCCTCTATCTATAGTACCTTGAATTGCTTTTTGTGCTCTTTCTACCACATTAACTTCAGCTTCGCCATCCAATTTGTCGAACAATACATAACCAATTAAAAAAGTATCTTCGCTTTTTATCATTTGTGGCCCTTGTTCGTATCTAATTGTTACCAATTCTTTTAGTAAGATTGGATTTCCATTTTTTATTGGTACGTATATTTTTTCTAAATCCGTAGGACTGCCACGTAGTTCTCTAGGATATCGTACACGAACGCCATAACGTTCTCTGCCTTCAACCGTTTGTGTGAGTAATTTTCCGCCTATTGAAACTTCTAAAATAGATTGTACATCTTCAATAGTCAAACCATAACGCGCTATTTTTTCTCTGTTAATATCAATTAGTAAATAAGGTTTTCCGACAATTCTATCTGCAAAAACTGCTTCTTTTTTAACACCTTTTACTTGTTTTAATATTTTTTCAAGTTCTAAACCAAAGGCTTCAATTTCTTTTAAATTTTGTCCTTTAACTTTAATTCCCATTGGGGCACGCATACCTGTTTGAAGCATTACCAAACGTGTTTCAATAGGTTGTAATTTTGGTGCAGAAGTAACACCAGGCAATTTGGTAACACGTACAATTTCTTTCCAAATATCATCTGTACTCTTAATTTTTTCACGCCAATTTCTGTAGTATGTACCATCTTCATCTAAAATTAAATCTTTGGTAGCAATTTTAGTTCCATTTTTAATAGCCTTCTGTTTTCCGATTTTCGTATTCTCTCTTATTTCAAAAAGACCTTCTTCATTTACTTTAAACTTTAAGCGTTTTCCGTTTCTATCTAATTTATATTCAGGTTTGTAAATAATTACATTTTCGTACATAGATAGAGGTGCAGGATCTAATGCACTTTCAACACGTCCCGATTTTCCAACGACTGTTTTAATTTCAGGAATTGTAGAAACTGCAATGTCTAATTGTTGTAGCACACGTTTATTTTCTGCCACACCAGCATGTGGTAAAGATGTTGGCATCAATAGAAAGGAGCCTTCGTTTAAGGAAGGCATAAATTCTTTACCAGTTCTACTCCAAATATTAAATCCTAATACAATAATTAATGTAGGAATACTTAAAAATAAAAGTTTGTTATTAAGTGCCCAAGTAAGCATTTTTACATAATATTTTTGAAATAAAGTGAATGCTCCGAGTAATCCAAAAGCGATGATGCTAACAAATAATACATTAGAAAATATAGAATAATCTACACCTAAAGGTCGCCAATATACACTTAAAAGCGCTACAATCGTAATTGCCGAAATAAGTACGTTTACAATATTCGTATTTTTATCGGACAAGATGTTTTTAGATTTTAAGAAACTAGAAACTGCAAAAGCAATTAGAATTAATCCAATGTAATAACCGCTAATTATTGCGTAAATTCCTACAATAACCAATGTAATATTTAAAACAAAACCTAATTTTTTCTTTGGAGATTTCCAAGCAAAAATCCATGCAGCAAATGGTGGAATTAGAAATAATGCAACAATAACCGAAGCTGTTAAGGCCATGGTTTTTGTAGCAGCTAATGGTCTAAATAGTTTTCCTTCAGAACCAACCATAGTAAAAACAGGTACAAAACTTACAATTGTTGTTGCTACTGCAGTTAAGATTGCTCCAGAGACTTCTTTGGTTGCTTTATAAACAATCTTATTAATGGATAATTTTTCATTTTTTATCTCTTGCTTCTTATTTTTTGTATCTTCTCTCTTTTTTCTCGCTTCATCAATATGGCGGATAATATTTTCGGTTAAAATTACGCCAACATCTACCATGGTTCCGATGGCAATGGCAATTCCTGATAGTGCTACAATATTTGCATCGACACCAAATAGTTTCATGCCAATAAAAACCATTAAAACGGCTACTGGTAATAAACTTGAAATTAGAACAGATACACGCAAATTAAAAACCATCATTATAATAACTAATATGGTAATTAGTATTTCTAGGGTTAGTGCTTCGTTTAAGGTTGCTAATGTTTCATGAATTAATTCACTGCGATCGTAAAAAGGAACAATGGTCAATTGCGAAGTACGTCCATCTTTTAAAACTTTAGATGGTAAACCTGTACTAATCTCTTTGATTTTTGTTTTTAAATTGGTAATTACTTCCATTGGATTCGCGCCATAACGAGCAACGGCAACTCCACCAACTACTTCGGCACCTTCTTTATCTAATATTCCTCTACGTTGTGCAGGACCTAAGCTTACTTTAGCAACATCTTTTACTAAAATAGGAGTTAGGCTGGTTTCGGTTACTACGGCATTTTCTAAATCTGCTACCGATTTGATATATCCCAAACCACGAACTAGATATTCTGCCTGATTTATTTCGATGGTTTTTGCACCAATATCTTTGTTGGATTTCCGAACAGCATTTACGACTTGCTGTAACGAAATTTTGTATTCTTTTAATATATCTGGATTTATATCTACTTGGTATTCTTGAACAAAACCACCAATACTAGCCACTTCCGAAACACCATTTGCCGATGATAAAGCATATTTAACGTAATAATCTTGAATACTTCTTAGTTCATGTAAATCCCAACCACCAGTTACATTGCCATCTTTATCTCGACCCTCTAAGGTGTACCAAAATATTTGCCCTAAACCTGTTGCATCTGGACCTAAACTTGGTTGTACGCCATTTGGTAAAAGTCCTTTTGGAAGTGAATTTAATTTTTCAAGAATACGACTTCTGCTCCAGTAAAATTCTACGTCTTCTTCTAAAATAATATAGATGGATGAAAATCCAAATGCAGAAGAACTACGAATGGTTTTTACGCCAGGAATTCCGAGTAAGGAAGTGGTTAATGGATAGGTAATTTGATCTTCAATATCTTGAGGAGAGCGTCCTGCCCATTTGGTAAATACAATTTGTTGGTTTTCGCCAATATCAGGTATGGCGTCTACTGCAACAGGGTTTCTAGGAAAGTTTCCTAAATTCCAATCAAATGGAGCATTAACTATTCCCCAACCTATAAATAAGAAGAGTAATAAAACGGTTACGAGTTTGTTTTCTATTAAGAATTTGATGCTTTTATTGAGCATTGTTTTAAGTTTTTCGGTTATTTGAAAAGATGTTTGTTGTTTCACGCAAAGGCGGAAAAGAAAAATATGCTAAGTTCGCAAAGGCTTTAGTTACATAAAAAGTACAACATAGTAATTAACTGAAATTACTTTGCGCTCTTTACGAAAAAACGTTGCGATTTTGCGAGGAC
>Ga0256840_1000047_pt1 | contig 91062 bp, 70 predicted proteins | sample 355202metaG_FD_185969 | JGI IMG/M metagenome (GOLD analysis project Ga0256840, IMG submission 185969) | Hydrothermal vent microbial communities from Mid Atlantic Ridge, Atlantic Ocean - 355-202 | ecosystem: Environmental > Aquatic > Marine > Hydrothermal vents | place: Atlantic Ocean: Mid... | reverse complement strand
TTCTGCATCACATATCTGGATTATTATTTCTCGACATCGACACTGAACATCTCCCTTCAAAACGGGGGATCTATACTTCGTAACCCATACCAAGTGAACCATTAAGTTCGTTATTGTATGACCGCTGTGTCTATCTTCTTTCATAGACTACAGCATAACATAATGTGTATCAGCTAAAGCCTTGCACTAAAGTGCATAGTTTTTACTAGCGGTCGGGGACAATAAACATTTGCACCTCCCTGTGCAGTATAACTTTCTACAATACTTATTAAAAATGAGTGAGCGATAGACAACAAGCTTTATAATTTATAAGCCATCTAATTTCCTGCTCTTAAAACCTACCTTACAAGATGCCTCTGCTGACCCAGCATATCAGGCGTAACTAAAACTACTCCTCCAGAACTTATGTGGAATCTTTTTTCATCCTCCGCCCTATCCTCACCAATAATCGTACCCTCGGGAACATGGCAGCCCTTTTCTATAATCGCTTTAGTGATACGGCAATTTCTGCCTATTATTGCTTCTGGCAAAATAACTGAATCAACGACGGTTGAATAGGAATTAACTTTTACATCGGAGAACAATAGAGAATGTCTAACGGTCGCACCGGAAATAATACAGCCACCCGAGACCATTGAATCAATGGCTTGACCACGCCGGTCATCATCATCAAAGATAAACTTAGCAGGAGGATTCTGAGCCTGGTAAGTCCAGATTGGCCATGTTTTATCATACAGATTCAAATCAGGATTAACACCAATCAGCTCCATATTGGCTGACCAGTAGGCATCAATGGTACCTACATCACGCCAATAGCTCTGCTCACCTTGCAAGTTCAAAAATGGATAGGCATTTACCGTGTGACCATCAATAACCGAAGGAATAATATCGTGCCCAAAATCCCTCGTCGACCCTGCTCTGTCGGCATCTTTAATAAGCTGCTCAATCAGAAATTCTGTATTGAAAATATAGATTCCCATAGAAGCCAATGCGACATCTGAGCGCCCAGGAATACAGGGAGGGTTTGCAGGCTTCTCAACGAACTCCTGCACTTGGCGGTTTTCATTTACGTGCATAACCCCAAATTCTTTTGCTTCATCAAGTGAAACTTCAAGGCAGCCAATAGTTAAATCCGCCCCTTTATCAACATGATCCGCCAGCATCGCACCATAATCCATTTTGTATATATGGTCGCCAGCAAGAATCAATACAAATTCTGAATTCTGGCTGCGCAGCATATCAATACTTTGATAAATGGCATCCGCAGTACCTTCATACCACCCTCCGCCCTGAGCTGTTTGCTGAGCAGGCATCAAGTTAACAAACTCACCAAACTCGCCTCTTAAAAACCCCCACCCCTGCTGAATATGCTTAATAAGTGGATCCGCTTTGTATTGAGTTAAAATGCCTATTCTTCGTATACCAGAATTAATGCAGTTAGACAAAGGGAAGTCGATGATTCTGAATTTACCACCAAATGGAACCGCTGGCTTCGCCCGCCAATCTGTCATTTGCTTTAATCGCGTACCACGCCCACCCGCAAGAATTAAAGCAACCGTACTTCTTGTCAAGTGACTGACAAAACGTTCATGATGTGAATTTTCTGAATCTGACATATATACCTCTTATTATAGTTATAATACAAGCTTCATTTCTTTCAACAGCAAAAATTAACCGCGTTCAATAATCAATTTTTTAAATCTTTAATCCAAATTTGTTAACATTTACTGTAAGCTATTCTACTACATTCCACAACAATGGGGCATTGCAAAGTGAACAAAAAAACAAAAAAAGATCAGCCCAGTGCTGAATTAAAAAATCTCTCAGCAGCCCAGCAGCTCAATGATGATTTAATCCGTATTTCTGAAGCAAAACACCATGATGCTTTTTCTGTTTTAGGCCGTCATAAAAAGGATGACTTAACAACAATCACCGTTTATGCACCTTATACCGAAACAGTCAGTCTTGGCCCTAAAGGCCCAGCTTTTCTCAGAATTCCAGATTCCGATTTTTTTCAGTATCAGACAGAACATGACAATCTTCCAAAACACTATCAGCTTGCCCAGGTAGACAAAGAAGGCAATAAGTCGCTGTCTTATGATCCTTATGACTTTGGTGCAATATTTCCAGAATTTGATCAGCATCTGTTTTCCTCAGGCAATCATTGGCATATATATAAACAGCTAGGTTCTCACATACGCACTGTTGACGGAATTAAAGGAGTTCATTTTGCTGTCTGGGCACCTAACGCACAGCGTGTCAGTGTAATAGGTGATTTTAACCGCTGGGATGGACGATGCACGCCTATGCGAAATCTAAGCGGCAGTGGCATTTGGGAAATATTTATTCCGGCCCTGGACGCTGGATGTACATATAAATTTGAAATCCTCAACACCCAGACTAATGAACTATTAGTCAAAACTGACCCCTATGGTCAGCAATTTGAATTTCGCCCACAAACCGCATCCATTGTGACAGATGAGAGTCACTATAAATGGCTGGACAATACCTGGATGACTCGACGTAAAAGCCGTGACTGGATGCATGAAGCCATGTCGATCTATGAAGTCCATCTTGGCTCTTGGCGACGCGACCCTCAAGGAAATTTTCTTAACTATAGAGACCTTGCAGTTGAATTAGTCGATTATGTAAAAGAAACGGGCTTTACCCATATTGAATTGCTGCCCATCACCGAACATCCGCTTGATGCTTCCTGGGGCTATCAAACTACGGGCTATTTTGCACCGACAAGCCGACATGGTACACCCGACGATTTCCGCTTCTTTGTCGACGCCTGCCACCAAAACAACATTGGCGTTATCCTAGACTGGGTACCTGCCCACTTCCCCAAAGATTCTTTTGGCCTAGCCAACTTTGACGGCACAGCTCTTTATGAACATGAAGACCCGCGCAAAGGCGAACACCGTGACTGGGGCACTCTAATTTATAACTACAGCCGCAATGAAGTAAAAAACTTCCTTTTAGCCAGCGCCAATTTCTGGCTGGATGAATTTCATCTGGATGGATTGAGAGTTGATGCGGTTGCCTCCATGCTATATCTGGATTATTCCCGAGAAGAAGGGGACTGGGTTCCAAATATGTATGGAGGAAATGAAAACCTTGAAGCCATTGAGTTTATGAAACACATGAACTCAATTACCCACGAGCAATATCCAGGTACTGTTGTTATTGCCGAAGAATCCACCTCATGGCCGCAGGTCACCCGTCCAACATGGACTGGCGGACTCGGCTTCTCAATGAAATGGAATATGGGCTGGATGCATGACATGCTTTCCTATATGCAGCAAGATCCAGTACATAGAATGCATCATCATGACAACCTGACTTTTGGCATGCTTTACGCATTTTCTGAGAATTTTGTCCTCCCTTTCTCACATGATGAAGTAGTACACGGCAAAGGTTCCATGCTAAATAAAATGCCAGGGGATGAATGGCAACGCTTTGCAAATTTACGCCTGCTCTATACTCTCATGTTTACTTATCCGGGCAAAAAGCTACTGTTTATGGGCTGTGAATTTGGCCAGGGAACTGAGTGGAACTTTAATCAGGCGCTCGACTGGTACACCCTAGACTACCCTCAGCACAGCGGTCTTAAAACAATGGTCAAAGACCTCAATAAAATCTATACCGGCCACCCGGCTTTTTATCAGCATGATTTTGAACATGAAGGGTTTGAGTGGATTGACTGTCATGATGTAAGCCATTCGATTATCAGCTACCGCAGAAAAACAGCTACCGAAGAACTAATAATCATCTTAAACTTTACCCCGGTAGTCAGACAAAATTACCGCATTGGTGTTCCAGCCGAAGGTCATTACACTGAAATTTTCAATTCAGACTCCAGCTACTACAGTGGCAGTAACTTAGGCAATGGCGGCATACCATCTGAACCTACCCCTTGGATGAACCTTCCGCATTCAGTTAACTTGAACCTACCTCCATTAGCAGGAATCATTTTAAAATTATGAAAAAAATTCTTTTTGCTGCCAGTGAAGTACACCCCTTAATTAAAACTGGCGGGCTGGCGGATGTTGCTGGCAGCTTGCCACGTGCACTGGCTGATTTATCACAAGATATTCGGATTATTTTGCCCAACTATCAATCGCTCAACAAGACTGAAGAGGTTAGGTTTATCAGTTCAGTTCGGGTTAACAATCAAGATGCCAATATTCTGGAAACCCGACTGCCGGATAGTGACGTTATTGTCTGGCTAGTTGACTGTCCAGCTCTTTTTGACACGCCCGGAAACCCTTATGTCGATGAAACTGGCAATAGCTGGACCAATATTGCTGATCGCTTTGCGTTATTCTGCCGAGTAGTGGTCGAAGTAGCGATGGGCAGAGCACATGTAGGCTGGTCAGCTGATGTTGTACATTGCAATGACTGGCAGACCGGTTTAGTTCCAGCATTGCTATCAATTGAAAGCAACAGACCCGCTACTGTCTTCACCATTCATAACATGGCTTATCAAGGCATGTTCCCTGAAAATGTTTTTTCAGAACTTAACCTGCCTCACCAATTATGGCACCCAGGCGGCCTGGAATTTCATCAAATGCTTTCTTTTATTAAAGGGGGCTTAGCCTATGCAAACCGCATAACAACAGTGAGTCCAACTTATGCACTTGAAATACAGACACCTGAATATGGTTATGGCTTAGAAGGCTTATTAAGCCACAAATATAATATCTTAAGCGGCATTATCAATGGTATGGATCTTGATCAATGGAATCCAGAAACTGATACCTCCATCAGCGAACCATATAGCATTGACAGTTTAGACAAAAAGGTCATCAATAAAACTTCATTACAGGCCAGATCATCCCTTCCTGTCAACAAATCAGTACCTTTATTTGGTTTAATCAGCCGATTGGTCGAGCAAAAAGGCATTGATCTTATTCTTGATTGTCTGCAAGAGATGGTCGAGATGCCATTGCAACTGGTGCTTCTAGGTAGCGGCGATAAAAGTGTCGAACAAAAACTACTTAATTTTGCCCGTCTATACCCTAAGAAAATATCTGTTACCATTGGCTACAATGAAGCACTGGCGCATCAAATTGAGGCGGGCGTCGATATATTTCTGATGCCTTCCCGATTTGAACCTTGCGGATTAAATCAGATGTATAGCCAGCGTTACGGCACCGTCCCTATTGTAAGGGAAACCGGCGGACTGGCTGACACCATTGAAGACGTGCTGCCTAAAAGTCTGGCCAACAACACCGCAACAGGCGTTTCATTCAAACAGGCAAGCTATGGCGCCTTGCTTGAAGCCATTAAAAGAACAATGCTATTGTACAACGATAAAAAATCCTGGAAAAAAATACAGACCGCAGCCATGAAAAAAGATTTTTCATGGGAAAATAGCGCCAAACAGTATTTGGCCCTATATGAAGAGATTTAATAAATGAGCGAAAGACTTAAGATACAAAGTTAAACCTAAATAAATCTGTTGAGTGCGGTTTTTCACAAAACCATAAAGCGAAATAGCCCCACCCACCCGGTGGGAACTTAAAAATTTTCTCAACCCCGTTATTTATGTAAGTTACAGCCGAACTTAGCGATCAACTGATTTTTTTAGGTAAAAAAACTATTTAGGTAACGCGCATTAAATAACCTACCCAGATTGCGCAGGATTTTTATTCGTCTTCAAGGCGCAACGAAGGGAGCATAGCAAGCTATGTGACCGAAGTTGCAACGCTGAAGACGGATAAAAAGACAAGCAAGATTGGTGGGTTATTTATTGCGAGTTGCCTTAGCTGACCGCACCTCGCAGGAAGGTATTCTAGCCGTAACCAAGACAGGACAACAAAACAGACACCAAAACCCATTCCGGCTTAATGACAAAAATGCAGAAGCCATTCACAATTTCATAAGGGAGCTGAAACTAAATGCCAAAAATATTATTTTTATTCCTAGCTCTTGCTTTTAGCCCTTCCGGTACTGCTAATAATATAGCAATTGAAGTTATCCCTCTTAATAATCGTCTTGCATCAGACCTTCAATCATTGATCAGCCCTCTGCTTGAAGAATCAGAACAAATCATCGCCAACCGCTCCAGTCTTATTATTAGCGCAACCCCTGAAAGACAGAAAGAGATAAGAAAACTAATTGTACAGCTTGATACCCGTTTAGAGAGCCTGACCATTACAGTTATTCAAAGTAAAACTCAAACAGCAGAAGCACTTAATGCTTCTGCAAATGTCAGACTCAATTACCCTGCAGACAGAATACGAAATTCCTCTAGCCTATTCCGTGGCCATTTTGGCAATACTAACAGCAAAAATGACTCAAACACCCGTCAGAAAATACAGACACTGGACGGAAAAACGGCCTATATAAAAATAGGAAAAGTCCAGCCCATTGAAAACATCCGGCTTTATTACTCAGAATATGGTCATCCTATTATTTCCAGCAATACGGAGCTAATTGAAGCATCGACAGGCTTTTTAGTCACCCCTCGCCTATCAGGCAAACAAGCTATATTAGAAGTCTCTCCCTGGTCAGATAAAATGGACAATACTGGCAGCTTAAGTACCCAAAGTGGGCATACTACAATTAGAGTTAATCTTGGCCAATGGGTAGAAATTGGCGGTATCAGTGAACAAAGTCAATCATCTGCCACAGGGACACTGTCCCATGCCTATTCTACAGAAAATAAAAACATGAAAATATTAATAAAAGTAGATAAAAACTGATCTCGGCTAAATTCAAACCCGATGAAGCTAGAAACAATACTGATTCAAAGTCTTTAGCACAAATATTGCCAAATAGTTTTTATAGGATCAAAGCAAACTTTAGTACCTTAGTACAATATACTTCAGTACCAACATTACTATACACTTTGCTATAGACTTTTATTTTGAACAGTAAAGTGACTCTAATGAAACAAAAAGCATCCCACCCCGCCGAATTGTTTCTGCTACGTCAGCCGTCAGAACGACGAAGAATATGTCTAAAATCTCTGCCCCATATTCTTCATACCGGAAAAAGAGAAAAAGCAAGAAGACAAAAGGAAATAGACCAAGGTTTTTATACTGATAGGTATGAAAAGCGGGTTGGAATAAGTGTTATTGCGATCACCTTAATGAGTGTTCTAGATGCCATTCTTACTCTAAATATACTTGATAGGGGTGGTATCGAACTCAATCCATTTATGTCAGCCTTACTGGCAATTAATAGCCAGGCTTTTTTTATTGGAAAATTGACAATAACAATTAGCTGTTTATTTTTTTCCTTAATTCATACTAATTTTCGCATATTCAGAATAATTCCAGTGCAAACCATGTTGATTTACATCTCTATTTTTTATGTCTTTCTGCTCGGGTATGAACTATGTTTATTGACATTAATATAGCCCTTTTTTCAGATTATTAATCTAACCGCATTCCGTCCATTAATAATTGATAATAACCTGTTGGTTGCATACAAAAAGCGCTGGGAGACCTGGTTCAAAAAAAATCTACCCCTCACCCTCATTAATCAGCTTCAATTTCAGCAAGAACACTCGCCTATCATCAGCATGCAGCACTTCAAATCGAAACTGCCTGTATTCAAGGCTATCACCTTTTTTAGGCATATACCCAATTTGACGAATTACAAACCCGCCTATCGTGTCATGTTCATCATCTTGCAGATCAGCAGAAAAATACTCGTTAAACTCATCTATAGGCATCAAGGCCTTAATTGTGAATCTTTTATCGTTAGATTTCTGAACATACTGCTCTTCTTCGCTATCATGCTCATCTTCAATTTCGCCGACAATCTGTTCCAGCACGTCTTCTATGGTAACAAGACCAGCAGTAACGCCGTACTCATCAACTACTATCACCATATGACTGCGTTCGGTACGGAACTCTTTCAATAAAACATTCAGCCGTTTACTTTCCGGTACCACACTAACCGGCCGCATAATATCAGCAACCATTAGATTATTACTATCTGTTGCATATTCCAGCAAATCTTTTGCCAGCAAAACACCGACCACTTTGCTCCGGTCATCTTCAATAACAGGAATTCTGGAATGTCCATATTCTACAGCTATAGGAAAAACCGATTCCAGCGAAATAGTTTTAGAGACTACATGCATCTGAACCCGGGGAATCATAATATCCCTAACCCGCATTTCAGAAAAATGAAGAATGCCTTCTATCATAGACAAGGCATCTGCATCTAGCAAATGCTTTTCGTGAGCTTCTTTGAGCATTTCCAGAAGATCATCTTGATCCCGAGGTTCTCCAGACAAAAAGTGGCCAATTCGATCAATCAGGCTTTTTTGCTGGGGCTGACTACTTGGGGGTTTATCATCACTCATCTGCTATTTTTCCTCATATGGGTTGTCTATTTGTATAGATCTTAATATTTTAATTTCCAGGAGTTCCATTTCTGCTGCTTCTAGTGCATCAATATGGTTGTAGCCTATTAAATGAAGCACGCCATGGACAATCATGTGTGCCCAATGATGCTCCAGCTGTTTATTCTGCTGCTTTGATTCTGCTTCAATTACCTGCGCGCAAATGAGCAGATCGCCTAACAAATCACTATCTACTCCCTTTGGCGGATCAAAAGGAAAGCTTAATATATTAGTGGAGCCTTTTTTATCGCGGTACTGTTCATTAAACTGAATCATTTCCTGTTCATCAACAATTCGGATAACAATTTCTGAGTCTTGCGACTCATCCTGCAAAACAGCATCAACCCATTTTTTAAATAATGCCTGTGCAGGCAATTTCCGGGATTTAGATACAATCTGAAAATCCAAACAATTCATTATTCTTGCTGCTGTTTCTCGTAACGTTCATAAGCAAGCACAATTCGCTGAACCAATGGATGTCTAACTACATCTTTGGCACCAAAAGAGGTAAAACTGATGCCGTCAACCCCTTTTAACACCTGCAGCACGTGCTTTAAGCCAGACATTTTATCATTTGGCAAATCAATCTGTGTTACATCGCCAGTAACAACAGCAGTAGAGCCAAAGCCAACCCTTGTCAAAAACATTTTGATCTGCTCAACAGTGGTATTTTGTGCCTCATCTAAAATAATAAAGGAATCATTTAAAGTCCTCCCACGCATAAAAGCTAAAGGAGCCACTTCAATCACGTTCTTTTCCAGTAACTTTTCAACTCGCTCAAACCCTAGCATATCGTATAAAGCATCATACAGGGGGCGCAAATAGGGATCTACTTTTTGGGCCATATCTCCCGGCAAAAAACCTAGCTTTTCGCCTGCCTCCACCGCTGGGCGAACTAAAATAATACGCCTTACAGTTTCAGCCTGCAGCGCATCAACTGCACATGCGACCGCTAAATAGGTCTTTCCTGTTCCTGCCGGCCCCACACCAAAGTTAATATCGCAAGTTTTAATTTGTTTTAAATAATTTTGCTGATTTTTGCCTCGACCCTTTATGACCCCCTGCTTGGTTTTAATAAAAACCTGATCTGCAGTTGCCGGCTCATTAGCTACGGGTCCTATTATTTGCTGAATACTGGATTCCTGCATTGCCAAATGTATATCCTCTGGTGTTATCAACTCTTTATTTGTAGCGTCAAATAGCGTATGCATAACTGCACTCGTTGCCTTTACTGCATCAGCAAAACCCGTTACTTTAAATTGATTGCCTCGATTGGCGATCTCAACTTTCAACCGCTGTTCAATTTGATGCAAATGTACATCAAACTGTCCGCAAAGGTTAGCTAGCCGGTTATTATCTGCTGGCAATAAGACGAATTCTTTGGAAATTTGAATTTCTGACAAGGTATCTACTGGAAGTTTAATTTATAATTTTATCAACAGAGGACTCGACTAGGCGAGCTCTTAAGGAGTTTGGCAAGGCTTCGGTAATTATAACATCAACAAACTGCCCTGCTAAACGTGGATGAGCAGTAAAATTAACCACCCGATTATTCTCTGTTCTTCCAGTCATTTGCAATGGGTTCTTTTTTGAAACACCTTCAACCAAAACTGTTTGAACCGTATCAACCATTTTTCTTGAAATATCCTGAGTCATTTCATCCAATCGAGTTTTTAACTTTTTAAGATGCTGTTTTTTAACATCTTCCGACACATCATCAGCTAGCTCAGCAGCCGGCGTCCCTGGGCGTGCACTGTAGACAAAACTATAGGAAAAATCGAACCCTACCTGCTCAATTAAACTCATGGTTTCTTCAAACTCTGCTTCAGTTTCCCCGGGGAAACCGATAATGAAATCAGAGGACAGACTAATGCCGGGGCGAACCGCTTTCATCTTATCCATAATTTCAAGATAATCAGCCCGGGTGTAACCCCGCTTCATATTAGTTAAAATATTATCAGATCCACTCTGCACAGGCAGATGCAGATGACTGACCAATTCTGGAATTTCAGCAAATGCCTCAATAATATCATCAGTGTATTCAGCAGGGTGAGAAGTTGTAAAGCGAATTCTGTCTATGCCATCAACCGCTGCTACATAATGCAAAAGCAGAGAAAATCCTGCTATTTCGCCATCATCCATTTCACCGCGATAGGCATTAACATTTTGTCCAAGCAGATTGATTTCTCGAACGCCCTGCCCGGCTAGCACAGAAATTTCAGCAATTACATCATTGAGTGGACGACTGATTTCTTCACCCCGAGTATAGGGTACAACGCAAAAAGTACAATATTTACTGCAACCTTCCATAATTGAAACGAAAGCTTTAGGTCCTTCCGCTCTGGGTTCTGGCAATGCATCAAATTTTTCTATTTCCGGAAAAGAAATATCAACGACACGCTTATGCGTTTTACGCGCTTCATCTAACAGCTCAGGCAAACGGTGTAAGGTTTGAGGGCCAAATACAATATCTACATAAGGTGCCCGCTTTTGAATCGCGGCTCCTTCCTGACTCGCCACACAGCCACCCACGCCAATAATGACATCAGGACGCCTGTTTTTAATTTTGCGCCAACGGCCAATGGCAGAAAAAACTTTTTCCTGTGCTTTCTCTCTAATTGAACAGGTATTCAAAAGAAGAACATCGGCTTCTTCCGGAATTTCAGTCATTTCCATTGCATGAGAAGCCTGCAGTACGTCCCGCATTTTATCAGAATCGTACTCATTCATTTGACAGCCGTTAGTCTGTATATATAGTTTTTGCGCCATACTAGTCTGTAGATACTCCAAACCAAATCTACTTAAATAAATCCTCAATACTTAAAGATTGAGTAAAATGGCCGATATTATAACCCAATATTAAAAATCTGATATTTTATCGTTGCCTTTTCGCCGATGGCAATTGTTTAAAAATGTCCGTCGCGTTTCTTCATCCACTAAAGTCCACTGCATTATTTCTGTTAATGAACGGAAACACCCAAGGCATATGTCATTATCATCCAAACAGCAGTTCCGTACGCATGGTGACTTTGTTTCTCCATTCATATCAATAGGGTGAGACACGAACCAGCACGCCAAATTTTGGATGATCTAAATAATGAATATCTTTTAATTTAAAGCGTCTTTTTTCATTTATTCGATAAATAACAGAATCAGACTGATATTCAATATCAGCAATCATATAAATAAGACTCCCCCGCTGCAGCTGAAAAAACCCCTTAATAGACCCGCTGGGGTCAGAAATCTTTACAGCCCTGCCATGGCTGTTTGCTGAAACTGACTGAACCCATGCCACATGCAATAAGGGCTGATAATTTTGACTTCTGCTTAATTTCGCATAACTGCCTGTTAGACTGGAATTGACAGCAGTATAGGCTGCTCGGTCTGCTAGCCGTTTGGGCCATTCAATCCTACTTTCCGTTTGATCAAAGATTTCCGTATTCGGCATTTCCTGTGAAAAAATCAGCAATTCAATTTTATAGGTACGGGATTTTGCATAAACATTGCCACAGAAAAAGCTAAGCAGTAGTATCAAGAGTATTTTATTATTTTTCATTCCAAACCTTTATTAAGCGGGCGTTAATTCATTCAATAACGCAGAGATAAATTCTATTTTCTCCTCCACGCCTTCAAATTCTTCAGTAAATTTAAACTTATCTGCACCATCAAACTGATAGGTCAGCGGTTTTGTCTGAATCATGCGAATTAGCTGTTCCGTATTGATTTTAGGATTAGCGCCAAAAACAACCCGGCCACCCGCCACATGGGCATCAATTTTTTTAATCCCCAACGGATCAGCCTGCTGCTTAAGTTCAGTTACACTAAATAATACTTTAACAGCTTCAGGCAATAGACCAAATCTGTCAATCATTTCAACTTTTAAAGCCCTCAGTTCCTGATGATTTTCAGTGCTGGCTATACGCTTGTATAAAACCAGTCTGGCATGAATATCAGGCAAATAATCCTCAGGAATCAATGCCTGTGCCTGTAAATCAACCTCTGGACCTGTTTCCATTGGTGCATCGAGTTCTGGCTGATTTCCAGACTTCAAAGCATTGACGGCACGTTCCAGTAACTCTGTGTATAAGGTAAAGCCTATTTCCTGAATCTGTCCGCTCTGCCCATCACCCAATAGTTCACCCGCACCCCGAATTTCCATATCGTGCGATGACAGCATAAAGCCAGCACCCAATTCGCCCGAGGTATCCAGTGCTTCCAGTCGCTTCACCGCATCTTTGCTCATTAAGGTTTTTGGCGGCACAATAAAATAGGCATAAGCTCTATGATGAGAGCGCCCTACCCGCCCACGTAATTGATGCAATTGTGCCAGCCCCAATTTATCGGCTCGATTTATAATGATAGTATTTGCTGTAGGTATATCAATGCCGCTTTCTATAATGGTGGTGCTTAGCAGCAAGTTGAAGCGCTGATGATAAAAATCCAGCATAATCTGTTCAAGCTCACGCTCAGCCATTTGTCCATGGGCAATTTTTACTCTGGCTTCTGGCACCAATTTTTCAATTTCCCTTGCCATTTTATCCATCGTTTTTACATCATTGTGTAAAAAGAAAACCTGCCCGCCCCGCTTGATTTCACGCTGACAGGCTTCCTGAATCTGTACATCAATCCATTCGCTGATAAAAGTCTTGATAGGGTGGCGGTTAGGCGGTGGACTGGCGATAATGGAAATATCCCTTAACCCTGCCATGGCCATATTTAAAGTGCGGGGGATTGGTGTAGCAGTTAAGGTCAGCAAGTCTAAATCATAGCGCAATTTTTTAAAATGTTCTTTTTGACGCACACCAAACCGATGCTCTTCATCTATAATAACCAGACCCAGCGCTTTATACTTCAATTCTTTTGAAAGTATTTTATGGGTACCAATAACAATATCGACTTTTCCTGCTTCCAATTCCGCAACCACCCTTTTCTGCTGTTTTGCCGTTACAAAACGCGACAGCACCTCAACACGTACAGGCCAGTCTGCAAACCGGTCTCTAAAATTCTGATAATGCTGCTGCGCCAATAGAGTTGTCGGCACCAGTACAGCAACTTGCTTACCGCTTTGAACAGCAACAAAAGCGGCCCGCATGGCGACTTCTGTTTTTCCAAAGCCCACATCGCCGCAAATCACTCTATCCATTGGCTGCGGACTCAGCATATCTTGATAAAGTGCATCGATTGCGACAGCCTGGTCTGGAGTTTCTTCAAAGGGAAACTCAGCAGAAAACGCTAAATACTCTGCATTATCAACCTTAAAAGCATGCCCCGCCTTGGCAGCCCGTTTAGCATGAATATCCAATAATTCGGCAGCCACATCTCTGGCGCGTTCCATAGCCTTTTTCTTAGCTTTGCTCCAGCGGTCACTGCCTAGCTTATGCAATGGTGCACTCTCTGCACTGGCACCGCTATATCGCCCAATTAATTGCAGTGATGAAACAGGCACATAAAGCTTATCATCGTTGGCATAGGATAAAGTCAAAAATTCAGACGTTATGCCGCCTATTTCAAGTGTCTGCAAACCCAAATAGCGACCGACACCATGTTCCTGATGCACCACCGGCGAACCTATCGTCAGCTCATTAAGATTATTAAAAACATTTTCCAGTTCTTTAGCTGCCGACTTGCGCCGTCTGCGCCGCTGCTGAACCTTCTCTCCACTCAGTTGCCTTTCAGTAATAACTGCAATTTCAGGATGGTCCAACAATAAACCATGATCCATCGGTGCAACTAAAATGCAGGGTGATTTTTTTTCTGCTAAAAATTCCGGCCAGGATTGAACCGGCTTAAGGCTCACTTTGTAACTCTTGAGCTTATCAATCAGCCCTTCTCTGTGCCCGGCAGTTTCGGCAACAAAAAGTACCTTGCCAGTAAATTCTTTCAAAAAGCTCAATACCCGTGATGCAGGCTCTTTCAGCCGATCATCAATAGTAAGGTCTGGCAAAGCCTCACAGGCAAACTCACTGACAGCAGATCCCAGGCTGTCTAACACCACTCTGGAAAATTTTTCTATATGCTGCTGCAGTCCATCTGCCGAAAGAAACAGCAGAGCAGGCTCCAATAAAGGTCTATCAACATCATATTTACGCTGCTGGAAGCGTTCTTCCGCTTCTCTATAAAAGCTAGCAGCCGATTCATTTTGAGGCTTAGAAAATACTAAGGCTGCTGATTCTGGCAGATAATCAAATAAAGTTTCAGTATCATCAACAAAAAGAGGGAAGTAATATTCAATGCCACCTGGAGCGACTCCTTTGCTAACATCCAGATACAAAATATTTTTAGGCGATACCTCTGGAAACTGATGTCTAAATGCTTGACGGAAATGCTTAATCGCATCATCAGTAAAAGGGAATTCTCTGGCAGGAAACAGCTGGATTTTATCTATTTTTTCCAAAGAACGCTGTGTTTCGGGGTCAAAAGTACGGATAGATTCAATATCGTTATCAAACAGTTCAATACGATAAGGCAGCTTGCTGCCCATGGGAAACAGATCAACAATCGAACCTCTTACTGCAAACTCGGCATGCTGATACACCTGCGATACACATTGATAGCCCACACTTTCAAGCTTAACCCTGTTTAACTCCATGTTAAAAACCCCACCCACCTCTATGGAGAAACTGTGGGCTAACACATGCTCTCTGGGCGCCAGCCGATGCATTAAAGTCGCGACAGAAACAACTAATGCCCCTCGCTTAGTCTCCGGCAAAACCGCCAAGGTTTTTAAGCGCTCAGAAATAATCTCTGGCAAAGGTGAAAAAACGTCATATGGCAGAGTCTCCCAATCCGGGAAATGTAAAATAGGGTACTCATCATTCAGAAAGAAAGAAAGTTCATGCTCTAATCGCAAAGCAGTCTGATTGTCAGGCGTAACAATAACAAACAGCCTATTTTCATTTTTAATCGCCGATGCAATAGCCAGAGAATCACCACAGCCCTCAAGGCCAGACCAAAATAATGGCTGACTGTTATCCATAGGCAATTCAGGAGAAAAAATCGATTGTTTTGGCATTGCTTTGAGCCGTAAATAAAAAGCCAACTATTATACCCTGTTGGATAGCTCTGTTGCTTTTTAAAAAGGGACGCTACCAATGCCATTAAGTTAAGCATAAAACAATCGGAGAAGGGAGTTTAGTCACTACAAATACGGGGCTAAAACCCCGTCTCCAAGCCTAATTGCTGTATAAACCTCTTAATTTAATACCATTGGGGAATGCACCCAGAATTTCATGAATTTTTTTATCATCACTTTGATAAAAAACCTGCCCTATTCTAGCAATATGCTCTTCTAAATCAGATGAATGTAATTGGTCAAAAATTGAAATATCAAATAAATAAGGCGTGTTTAGCTCATCTAGCTCTGATTTAACAGAAGAAAGTGCCTGTTCGGTTAGATTTTTTCCTATCATCGTCAAATCTATATCGGAGCCTTTACGAAAATTTCCCTTAGCGCGTGAGCCATAAATCAAGACTTGCTCTATTTCAGCATGTTTAGAAAAAACAGATAAAATACGATTGATGGTCGATTGATCTAACCCAAAGTTCATAATAACGTTTTCATCTTTTCATAAAACGCAGAAAAACAGGAATAATACTCATTGACAACTTTCTTGTATTCTTGTTCAAGAATATTTTCATGATAAGTATGTACTGTTTTATTTCGGCTATCAATCATATCCATCCAGCATTGACCTTCCTTAATTAAGTCAATATTAAAAGCACCTCTGGTTGCACTTCTGGAGCCAGTTATATTTTGAAAACCCTCATAAATTAAATAATCTTTCATAACCTTCCATGATAGCTCATGGGTAAATTCAAAGCGTTGAATAATTCCTTCTTTAATAATAGATTCAGCACTATCATCATAAGTATTAACCGCTTGCTCTAGTTGAAAATAGGCCTTTTCAAAATTAGCAAAACGCTGCTTCCAACGTATATCCTGTTCCATAATACTCTTCTTTATTTATTTGTATTTATTGACATAACGCATCTCCTGCTGGATTTATTAGCAGAATACTCCTCTTTATGTTCTGTAAGAAAAATTATGATAAGGAGCGATGTTTTTTTAAAGACTTCATTTGATCAATAGCAATACCTATCACCGCCTTGTTTAGAATCACCTATTCGGCGACCAAAAAGATAAATATTAATCTTGTCAAAGCTCTCTAAGATACTTTTTATAATATAAGGTTTAAGTCCATTAGATAAGCGCATCAAAGGTGTTTTTGAGTAAAGAAAAGGGCGTATAAGTAATAACTTTCAATTCTACTAAATCTGTCAACACAAACTAGTGTTAACGCTGCATTTTTTATCCGTGCGAAGTATATATTGAAAATTATTCCCATAAATTACTCAAAGGAAATGTATGCTCAGAAAAAGGAACAGTACACACCAAGTCATCATCCTTTAAACTGTCTTTTAGTAGCCAATGGCCATCATGTAATTGATAAGATTCGAGAGTTTGCAAAATAGGATCAATTAACCAGAGATATTGCAAGTTTAAAGTAGCATAAATTGGCATTTTCTCACTACGATCAGTTTTTGTCGTTGCTGGAGATAAAATTTCACAAACCCAATCAGGTGCTAACTCAAACCATGCTGTATCAGGTAAGGTTGGCATTCGTCGTTTTCGCCACCCAGCTAAATCGGGGACTAGAATATGTTCATTAATATGAAGTTCTGGCTCGTCTAAAATCCACCATCCATCTGGGTCATCTTTTTTTTGAAAAGGAAAAAACAGTTCTCCGCCCAGTGCAGAACTAGCTAACGCATGTTTAGGCGCAGGTCTTGGGTGGACTTCTAATCGACCATTAATAATTTCACCTACCTTATTGTCAGATAAATCAAGAATATCATCGTAGCTTGGTAATTTTAGTGCTGGATTGGCCATTACTCCCCCAAATTAGTCGGTATTTTGTTATTTATAATTCCACATATCTTTATCTTAGATTCAATTACTTTTGATTTTTTGATCGACTGAAATTCCAAATATGGATAGTATACTCAATGCCCATCACATAAATGAGTTTGGTTTTGGCAAAAGGTAAATTAATGATCCGATTTTTTAAAACAATACGTACAGCATCATGCTATTTACACAACATCTCAGTATTAATCAGCTTGTCTGATAAAGAGATTACCTAATAAAATATTTAGAGTCCCAATAATAGGCTTGCATACTTAGTTTTTTTCGAAGCCACAAAGGCAGGCAAGCACCATAAAAGCCTACACGATAACCTAGCCACTTAACGATGGATTGCATCACTGCATAGGGAATTAAAATGGGACTGACTTTCCACACTTTATTTAGTAGTGCCGTAACAAACCCCAATCCACGCGACTCTGCCTGCCCCACTAACTCTTGAATAATCGGATTCCCAGCCCGTACATACCCTGTATCAAAATAACGCTGAAACTCTTGCCACAAAGTATAGCTGTGTGAATGACTGACAATCGCATCCGCCACATAGGCAATTTTATAGCCTTTTTGCAGTAAATCCGCAACTGCAAAGTAATCTTCATTGGTCAATACTGATTTAAAACCGCCTATTTCATCCAATGCTGAATTTCTATAAGCTGCACAGCTATTTGAACAGAAAAAAGTATATACACCATACTCGGCGACATCTTCAATTCCACGCACTTGGGAGTTATTGCCGTAATTAAACTCACGAGGAAAAGCTTCAAATAAATCAGCACCCTCATGAGCAATCTGTCTCCCATAACTTACCGCAATATTATCATGCTCTAACAACGGTTTTACCAAATTAACAATTAACTCAGAACTGACGGGAATAGCATCTTGAGTTAAATAAATCACAATATCTGTGTTAATCTGTTTACGTGCATATTCACGCGTAGCACCATGATTAAAATCTGTTTGTGAAATATCAATTACCCTAGCATTATTATTTTTAGCCATTGATAAAGTCTGATCGATAGAAGATGTGTCAATTATTAACGTAGAAAATTCAATAGGTGAATTTTCCAGAATTCGAAAAATACTATTTAATGTTGCTTGTGCATTTTTTGTAGGGATAATCAGACCGACTGAAACCTTATTCATGGTATTTATCAATGCTCATAATTTTATTTGTTTGTAGCTATATTTCTTGAATTATTATCACTGATAAATAAATGGAATGTACACTTGCCTGATGATTTTTTAACTGAGTCTATAAAACAATGCATATAAGCAGAGTTATTATAGGTGACTGTTATGATACAAAAATCTATAATATTATCCACCTTATCTTTCTGTTTAAAATAAAAAAAAACATATCATCCTTCAATTACTTACTTGCTTGCATATTCAAGCGTATCAACAAAGATAAATCTTACCCACTGTATAATTATATTACCATAATTATTTACACCATATAATTAGTAAATAATTAAACTACTATATACAAAGTAGTTTTTCAGTATATTTAGAATACCACCAATTCTGTCTTTATAGTTTATCATGATAATAACAATGCCAATTAATTTATTATTCATTGCATTTATTAATATTTTAAATCTAAATCCTAAGAAACAAGGCAATATTTCTAATAGCACCCTGTTTTAATAATCGATGTTTAAATAAAAATAAAACTTTATATAATTTATTTTTATTATTTAACCCTATATACCCAGTTATCATATCTTTTTGATTACCCGTAAGTTGTATAGAAAACTGATTATAAAATACCTTCGCTTGCTGCTGTGTGAGCTTAATTGTCCTTAGCAAGTCAATACGGTTAAGTATAGTAAATGCTTTCTTAACAATATAGACAAAAGACCACTCTTTAGCCCCAGTGTCATTATTACCATGTTGTCGATACAGCACTGTAGGCTGATTAACAATGATAATTTTTCCAAACATTGAGGCAACCAAAGCTATCCACCAATCATGCATAATTGCTTGCTGTGGGATCGGCAAAATAATGGTTAATAATTTTCGGTTGATCATGGCTGTGCAACCTGTAACGGTATTCTGTATCAGCAGTCGATTAAAACTATCAAGTTTAGGATTGAGGTTTTGGTAATGCCAAAATGATTTATCAACGATATTTAATCGTGAGTCTACAACGGTCAAATCACTATGAACCAATATTGGCAACTGAGAGTTATTGAGTTCAGCTTCTTTCATAACATTCAATGAAATCAATAATTTTTCAGGCAACCAAATATCATCTTGGTCACAAAATACCATATAAGAAGCAGTACTATACTGCATAAGCAGTGAGAAGTTTTGTAAAATACCAATATTTTCCTGCTTATCGCTAATTATTATAAACTGGTCAGGGTATCTTTGGTGATAATCCTGCAGAATATAACTAGTTCTATCCATTGAAATATCATCACGGACAATCACTCTCCAATTTTTAAAACTTTGACCTACAATTGAATCTAGTTGTTCACGTAGATAATTTTCACCATTATAGGTTGCCAATAATATATCAATCATAAAATAGCTAAAATTTTCTTAATCCTAGTTAAAGTAACCCTCACTACAGTTACTATATGATAGGGATATCCGTATAATAGAAAAGAATAATAGATACTATTTCTATAAAAAAAATCCCTCAAATAATTGTTTTTAGTTCTTAAATAATAAGAATAGAGAGATAAACTAGTAAGGTGTTGCATTTCAAATATTTCACCTTTTTTTTTCCTAGAAAAAATCCCACCATCATGAACCCTGTACCTGGCTGGTTTAATATCTTTTAAAAACTTTCCTTTTCCGTACGCCCCTAATAGTGACCACAGAAATAAATCACCAAATCTAGTACATTGAAACTCAGGAGGAACTTCTTTAATTACATTCCTAAAACAAACCGTAAGTGTATTTATCGAAAATGCCTTTTGCAATTCTACAGAGTCTAAATCGTGTGTTGCTCCACCAATATAATCTTCAATTTCGCCATTTTCATCGAATGCTTCTACCGATGCATATGTTATAACATAGTCATCATTACTTTCTAAAAAGTCAACTTGCTTCTGCAGCTTTAAAGGGTCCGTCCAATAATCATCTCCTTCGCAAAGTGCAAAAAATTTCCCCACTGCTTTTTTGTACACAACAGGCATTGGTTTTATACCTTTGGAAAACTGATTCTCAGATTCATAAATAGGCTTTATAATATTTGGGAATTTATCGACATATAGTTTAATTATCTTTGCCGTTTCGTCAGTCGAACAGTCATCACGAATAACAATCTCAAAAGGAAAGCCCGTTTCTTGTATTAAAAACCCATCAATGGCTTCAGTAATATAATTTTCATGGTTATAAGTAGTACAGCAAATGCTGACCACTGGAGGTTCTTTAAAACTCCAATTTTTCATAATTTGCTGCTCTGTTCTGTTAATCATCACAACATCCTATTTTTATAAATGACTTGAGCATATATTATATTTACATTTTTTTCCTACTGATATAAACCATATGCCCATTAGGACATTTTTCTGAATCTAAAAGACCACCTAACTGCATATTAAAAAACTTATTTACTCTCTCAATTTTGGTCTTGTCAGAAGATTGATCGGCCAAATAATCAAAAAATACTAAGGCAAGCGATGTTGTCAAAGTGCCATTCGGCTTAATATTAATTTCTAACATCCTGTCTTCCGCATATTTTTCTATGAATTCGATAGTAGGCAATGAGCAGTCTAAATGCTCCTTAGCCCACTCTGCATCTGTAACATTTATCACGAGTTTAAGCCTATCCTCGACTCGACTGCCTTCAAAATAAAAAGGATTCAATAAAATTAAGCCATATTTACTCTTAGAGAGCAGCTGGTCCAGAAATGCAACTCTATCAGCATTTGGAATGTGCTCCAGGACATGGCATGAAACTACATAATCAAAAGAACAGTCAGGAAAGGGCAGATTTATTCCTGAAATGCCATTTATAGTCGGCTCAACTAAACAATAGGAAGCCTCGGGAATAAATGAGGCTAGCTGGCCTTCGCCTCCGCCAACATCAAGTACAGAAAAGCACCTGTCTTCACTTCTATTGTTAAGCTCTGATGAGAGGGTCTTCAACCTAAAGTATTGATTATGATTCATTATTTCCTGTGGTGGTAAAATAGAGAGTATTTTATCTTTATATTTTTTCACTTCTTTATCGGGCATACCCAAAAATTCAGCAGTTTTAAGTTCTGCTAACGCTAAGTATGGACGATTTATACCCAATGCATAAACAGCATATTGTAGATGTAAAGTTGCATTTAATGGCTCTATTGAAATTCTGTAAACAAATTTACTCTCATCTCTTTTGAAACACCCTATATTTTTTGCCAATCTATTAATAAGTTTCTTAATCATGTTTCAATTATTTAAATTATTTTTTTAATATATAAAAAATATTGCATTTATAATTATACTCCAATAAATTAATCATATTTTTTCTTTAATAAAGGAGAAACCAGTTCTGAAAATGATTGATAGGAATATGTATTAAACCCCCTATTAACTAGGAAGTATGTAAATAAAAACAGCAGACTTTTTATGATCAATAACAACTCTTGCACTTCCGTATCTACTGACACTGTTAAATAAAGGGTCCAGGTAATAGCAACAGCAGTGATAACTGACTGATCTATGATTAATTCGACAAACCTAAATACAGATAAATTAATTTCATGAGAGGCCATATAAATATTTATCATTACATTAATACTTGTTGTAATGATTAACCCATACAAATATCCATTTATTCCCCATAAAAAGCCAACATACAAATTTATTCCTGTAATCGTATTTTTATAAATTTGTATTTTTAGAATAGCTTTTGAATTCCCTCTGCTAGCCAACACATTCACTAATAGAGCACTCACAGGATAACCAAAACCACTAAAAACAAGAATTTGAAAAAAGTTTGCAGATGGCAGCCACTTTATTCCAAAGAGAAAAATTATCAACTCTTCAGAAATAACAAATAAGCCACCCAATAATAAGAAGGTAATAAAACAAATTATTCCCATCATTTTAACAACTACTTTTTTAAACTGACAATGATCACTTTTTAACTTGCTTAAAACCGGAAACAGTACTGACATTAAACTTCCCGATGAATAATGAACCACCATTGAGTTTAACGATTTTGCACGCTGGAAGAACCCTAACGTTGCTGGCATAAATAGTTTACCGATGATAAGAAAATCTAATTTAATAAAAATAGCATTTAGAAATTCTGCAAAAAATAAATGAAAACCAAATCGCCATAAATGCATCAATGCCTTTAAGGAAAATAAAAAAGAAGGTTTCCAATTACACAACACCCATACTAATAAATTATAAACAATGCCCATAGTCAACGCTTGAGAGACCAGACTCCAAACACCTGCACCATACAAAGCCAAGGTTATCCCTACAAATCCACTTATCAACGAGGCAATAAAACTGGCTTTAGTTATTACGGAATAATTTAATTCTTTCCGAAGTTTAGTGGTATGAACACTGCTAAAAGAGTTAATAACAAAGGAGAGTGACATCACTTGGGTAAGCGGAATAAGAGTATCATTTTGATAAAATTCAGCTACCCAACCAGCAGAAAAATAGGTAATGCATGTTAAAAGAAATCCAACAAAAACATTAAAATAGAATACAGAGGAATAATGAATGGGAAGTACTTTCCTTCGCTGTATTAAAGCACTGCCTAAACCAACATCTGTAAATACACTTGCAATACCTATAATAACCATAATCATTGCTATTAAGCCAAATTCAGAAGGTTCAAGTAATCTGGCTAAAAAAATGGTGACGATAAAGCCCATTCCTTGCGTTGCCATTTTCCCTGAAAAATCCCAGATAAAAGCTTTGATTCCCTGTTGCTTAAGGCTAGACATTTATGTTAAATAAAATCTAAGTTAGCATAATCAATAATCATTTTTGTACATGCGTTTTCAATATAAAAATGGGTCTATTTAAAAACTCTCCTAGCTCGTCTTGCCGCTCAATGTTTAAGCCATTAACTTCATTGTAAATAATATTTTTATTATCAATTTCAGCAATACCAATAGAAACAATATCGTAAAATTCACCTATAGCCTTTTTTACAAAACCTATCATTTCTTTTTTTGTACCATTTTTAAAAAAAGGGCTATTACGTTCACCTTTCCAATTAAACCCCAGTTGGAACACTAAAATATCAGTAATATATGCAAGATTTTTTAATGAAGTTGTTATGCTTTCTAATGCCTTTTCTTTTGATAAAAATGAGTCTCCGTAATCGTCACCTATATGATGCAACACATTCAATAAAAATATAACATCATATTTTTTTTTGCATTGTACTTCCTCAAATAAAAAATAGCCTGTATGAACTTTTAATTGACTTTCAAATTGAAGTATTTTTGAGGCTTCTTTAACAAATTCAGCATGTACATTATTTCCTTCATAATAATCCACATGTGCAGCACCTTGTTTTAGCAATTCAAATGTAAAGTAACCTGTATTGCCACCTATATCTAATATGCTTTTATTATTAACATTTATATTTTCTGAAAAATACTTAAGTCGTTCCTTTTCATTCCTTGATTTGACATCAATTTTATCGTTATTTAAGTATTTCTCTAAGTCGCTTGGTATTATTTGATAATTAGAATGCTTGCTAGCGGATTGATAAAGCTCTTGTAATTTCGATTCATCCTGCATATTTTTCTCCCTGGGTAAGGGTATAATAAACATTCATTGTGTCCTCCTTTTTCAAAAAATTATCCTTATCCCATTTACTATATTCTAATAAAAATTCTTGCTTAGTAAGATTATAGAACATCGTATCTTTAATATTATCTTCACTAAAAGACTGTCCGTCATCCCAATAGTAAGTTGTATATAATATATTTTCCGTATAGTCCGGTTCTTGTGTTAAAAACTCGTATTCATAAAGCATTGCATTAAAAAAATTGACATTTGCATCTACAAATAATTGTGATGGCCCCCAAAATCTTGGGTTAGCTTCTATCATATAGAAAGAATCTAGAAACTTTTTAACTTCTACCATCACAAGACCTGTAAAACCGATTGAATAAAATAAATTTTCAAATAAATTTGAATACATATTTAAATGAAGTGATGCAGGTCTTGCTGCTAAAATTGAACCCCCCCTTTTTTGCTGGATTAGATTTTCTTGAGAAAATTTAATGCATGTATTATTTTTAAAAAAATAGTACAAAAGATAAAAACTTTGACCCCCTATATATTCCTGGAAATAAAAATCATCGACATCGTAGTCTTTACATAGTTTTTCTAAATCTGATTTTTTATTAATAATTATTGGCTTTAAAATACTACCCGTTTTTTTCGAATGATACTGTTTAGGTTTGGCTACACATGGAAGTTTAATTTGAGAAAGGTCATATTCTTTAGGTGTTTGAATTTCATATTTGTTACAAAGCAACCCAAAATCTTGCTTGTCAGAAACCTTTTCATACAGTTTTCTGTCTACCAAAGGAACATTACAGCTTAGCTCAGAAAATAATATTCTATGCTCTAATAAAAATCTATTAAGTGCTTCAGACGATGGTGCTATAAGATAATTATTAAATTCAAATTTTTTCTGAACTGAACGAATGCAATAAATTAGATCTTCAATAATTAAACTCTTGGACTTTCTTTCGCAAATTACTTTGTCTTTATAGTTGGTACTATATATTTCATCGTCATCAGAACTAGCAATAATAAAATATGTAATACTTTGTTTTTCTAAAGTACGCATAAAAGCGTAGAGAGCTCTCATGTTATAACCAGAAAAAATAATAATAGCTTTCACAACTAATCTTTATTGTTCAGTGATAATTCGAATAATTTTATCTTGATGTTCTTCTTCTAAATCAGGGTAAATAGGTAAGCACAAAACCTGCTCAGAAACTTGCTTAGCCACTGGCAATTTTTCAGCATTTGCACTAGACAATCCACGATACATAGGAAAATCACTAACTAACGGATAAAAATAGCGCCGTGCATAAATATCATGTTCACGTAATTTTTTGTAGAGTTCATCACGCGATAATGGATACTCCTTTTCAATCAAAATAGGAAAATAAGAATCATTTCCTTCACCTTCTGCACCAGCAGGAAGCAGTCGGATTCCTATAGTTTCTTTCAATGCTTCACGATAATGATTTGCAATAGTTTTCCGTGAGGCGATGCATTGATCAATATAATCCAGTTGCAATAGACCCAAGGCAGCCTGGAATTCACTCATTTTACCGTTAATCCCTGGCGCCATGACGGTGACTTCATCAGCAAATCCAAAATTCTTAAGATAGTCGATACGCTGTTTTAGCTTTTCATCCTTACAGATAATTGCTCCTCCTTCAAAAGTGTTAAACACTTTAGTTGCATGGAAGCTTAAGATAGATAAATCCCCCTGGTTTAGAACACTTTCCCCATTATGGCTCACACCAAAAGCATGGGCAGCATCGTAAATGAGTTTTAAACCATAGATATCTGCAATTTGCTGTAATTTTTCTGTGTCACAAGGTGTCCCATAAATATGTACGGCTAGAATTGCTGAAGTTTGCGGAGTGATCGCCGCTTCTACTTTGTCTGGATCGAGGTTAAACGTTACAGGGTCAATATCAACAAAAACGGGGTTATTTTTATTCCAAAGCAATGAGTGTGCTGTTGCAACAAAAGTATAGGGAGTGGTAATAACTTCCCCTGTTATCCTTAATGCCTGTAATGCAGTAATCAACGCAATAGTTCCATTGGTGAACAATGACATATGCGATACACCTAGATAATCAGATAATTTAGATTCCAATTGGCGGTGAAATGATCCGTTGTTAGTCAGCCATTTTTCCTGCCAAATTTTTTCCAAATAAGGCATAAATTCTTCTAATGGAGGTAAGAAGGGTTGAGTAACATACGTTTTAGTCATTTTTGATTTCCAATCAGAATAGAAGTCATGGCTTTATTTAATAATAGACTAAGCTAATTTTTTTTCAACATAGGAATTGCTAGTTTAGGTCAAAAAAATTGTAAGACAAATGCTATGGAAATAACGCGTGAAAAAACTGTTGGCATTTCACCAACTACATTTTCGGATCTGTTAGATTATGTATGCAAGCAACTACAGTCAGAGCATCTATTTTAACCAGTGAGTTTTAAACTATTCATAAAAAGCCTTTCCAGCCCTGTCATTTTCTAGCATCTTCCACAAGCCATCCAAAAACTCTACATTAAATCAAGCAGCTCCTTAAAAACTCCCCCATTGGTTGCTAATATCTGTTTAGGGAACACGCCTTCATTGCCTTTAAAATCAGTTACTGTTCCGCCTGCTTCCATTACGATTAGGGCACCTGCCGCAACATCATATAAATTTAACTCTTGCTCCCAAAAGGCATCGACCTGTCCATCAGCAACTAGGCATAAGTCCATTGCCGCTGAGCCAAACCTACGCTGTCCTGTAGTTTTCTCGGCTATTCTGCAAAAACGTTTTAGATTGTTTTCTACCAAATAGGATCGTAGACAGGCAAACCCGGTTGCTATCATTGAGTCTGCCAAACTGGCTTCTGATGACACGTCGATAGCTTTACCATTTTTAGTGGCGCCCTTTCCTTTTACAGCAAGGTATAAGTCATCCAGCGCCGGTGCATATACTGAACCCGCGACAAGGACACCTTCGATTTCAAGTGCAACACTAATAGACCAAAAATATTGCCCTTTGGCAAAAGAGTGTGTTCCATCTATAGGGTCAACAATCCAGCGATTGGTCTGACTATCTGATTGACCGCTTTCTTCCCCCCAGAAACCATATTCTGGATAAGCATTTTCTAATGCTTTCTTTAAATATTCTTCTACTGCTACATCAGCATCGGTTACTAAATCTCTAGGGCTTTTCTTAATTACACCGACTTTATCTAGGTTTTTAAAATAGTCCATTGCTATGGAACCTGCTTCACGAACAATCTTTTCCAGAACAGCGACGGAAATGGTCATTATTAATCCTAAGTTATATTAAAAATTCAGATTTATCATGTCCGGCATCTACTAATGTCTGCATCCATTTTGGAGAAACACCACGGCCAGTCCATGTTTGAGAGGCATCGTCCGGGTTACGGTATTTAGCCGCAACTTTTTTGCCCTTTCTAGCTGATTTGCCCCCCTCTTCAATAATTTCAACAGTTACATCAATTGAAGCGGCCAGCTCTTTAATTTGAGCAATAACTTCTTTTCGCTTTTTGGTTTTTTTTTCTTTCAAAGCATTCTCTGCTTTATCAATAACTGCCTGTAATTCTGTTTCTGAAAGTTTGCTATATTCAGTCATATCACTTATACCAATATAAATAAAATTAAAAGTATATCATCAGTCTATTAAATAATTAATACTTATTCCTTTATTACTTCAAATTTTATTTCATTTAAAACAGCACCTTGCTTATCTTCTAATCTGACGGTCCATAATCCTGCCTTTGAGTAGGTTATCAATTTACTTGTTGCCGCTCTCCATCTATTGCCCAATATATTAATTTCTCTTTTAAATATTAGCTGATCATTTCTTAACCAGCGGTGATACAAAACCTGCCCTTTCATATCAATGATTTCTGTAAAGTAATAAACTTTGCTTGCCTTATCCTTATTGACACTGAGAGTTGCTATATTATCAACGGGTTCTTTATTATCAAGGTCTGTTGTTAATAATGCCCTTACAATTTTCTGGCTGGTTAATATACTAGAATCCAATACTGGTTTTGCAATAACTTCTTTTTTAACAGTTTCTTTCTTTGTAAGCTTGGGGGGGGCGATAGCGATAGCAGCGGTTTCTTTTTTTGCTGCTATATCAGCCGGTTTGGGTTTGGCTCTGGAATCAGCAATCTGCGTATTTTGCTTTACTGGCAATTTTTCTACCGTTTTTAATTCAGGTCCTGTCTGTTCAACTGACTCAATAGATTGACCGCTAAAATAATAAAAAGGCAGTATTATAAAAATAATAAGCATTGCAATTGCGGCGAATATTCTCTGCATATGCCATTCAGTCACTATCTGTGGCTGAGAAATATCTTTCTGTTCTTTTTTTAGACCCTGGTATTTTACTTTGACGACGATTTTATTGCTTTCTTCCATCAATTTACTCTTTTGTTATTTTAGTTAATCTAATTCCAATTTGATAAAGACTTAAATCTGGGCATTAATTTTTTGCTTCATCTATACTTTCATTTGGTAATATACCACTTTAGCTCTACTATATCGTCCACAACTATTGGAAATATCGGAAACAACATGAGCAATCTGTTAAAACTGTTTCAAGAATCGTCTGCGCTCTATGGAAGCAATGCTTATTTCATTGAAGACCTATACGAACGATATCTTGAAAATCCCGATTCGGTCTCTGAAAGCTGGCGTGAAAAATTCAATAGTCTGCATGAGCAGTCATCATACGAAATAGCCCATAGCCCTATTGTTAATCGTTTTAAGAAACTGGCTGAAACAACTCAAGGCAGGCTTGCAAAATTACAGGGCTTCACCGAAGAAAGCGTCAAAAAGCAATCTGCAGTTGCCAGGCTTATCAATCATTATAGAGTTCGCGGTCATCAAATTGCGACAAATAATCCTTTGGGCAAACAGAGAGCAACCCCCCCAGACCTGGAACTAGCGTTCTACGGCTTGGCAGAGCCGGATATGGACACAGTCTTTGATACAGGCTCTCTTTATGGGATTAATAAACTGCCTTTAAGAAAGATTATCTCGGCGCTTAAAGAGATTTATTGCGGGAACATCGGCACAGAATATATGCATATTGTTGATGCAGAAACCAAACGCTGGATCAAGAATAAATTGGAGAGTACCAGGCCTGAAGTATCTAGCCATTCAGCAGAAAAGAAAGCTTCTATTTTAAAACTGCTAACGGCGGCCGAAGGCATTGAAAAATATCTGCACCGAAAATATGTAGGGCAAAAGCGCTTTTCATTGGAAGGCAGCGAAAGCTTAATTCCCGTGTTAGATGAACTTGTACAAAGTGCAGGTGAAAAGCAGGTTAAAGAAATTGTTATTGGTATGGCTCACCGCGGACGCTTAAATGTTCTGGTCAATATTTTAGGGAAAAGTCCCGCTCAGCTTTTCGGTGAATTTGAAGGAACTCATACATCCTCCCCAGGCGCCATTACCGGCGATGTCAAATATCATATGGGGTTTTCATCTAATATAGCGACCCCTGGTGTCCCCATTCACTTGACACTTGCCTTTAATCCATCCCATCTTGAAATTATTAACCCAGTAGTTGAAGGCTCAGTCAAAGCAAGACAGGATCGCCGTGGAAAAGGCAGCATAGATACCATTATTCCCATTTTAATTCATGGCGATGCGGCTTTTGCCGGTCAGGGCATTGTGATGGAAACACTCAATATGTCTGAAACCAGAGCCTTTTCTACCGGGGGCACTATTCATATTGTAATCAACAATCAAATCGGCTTTACCACCAGCAATCCGTTTGATGCCCGTTCAACTCAATATTGTACTGATGTTGCCACCATGATTCATGCCCCCGTGTTTCATGTTAATGGTGATGATCCGGAAGCCGTTATATTTGTCACCCAGATGGCTTTGGAATTTCGGATGAAGTTTCACAAAGATGTGGTAATTGACCTTATCTGCTATCGACGCTTAGGCCATAACGAAGCAGATGAACCGGCCACCACACAGCCCATGATGTATAAAATTATTCGTTCCCTGCCATCGGTCCGCGAATTATATGCCCAAAAATTACAGGCTGAAGGCATAGTTGACGAACAGACTGCATTAAAAATGGAACAGGACTACCAGCAATTATTAGATGAAGGCAACCCTGTTTCCCGTCCTACTTTAAGCAATTCAATTTACTCCTATTCTGAACAGTGGAAAAAATATTACAGCCAAGAATGGGATGCTGCTCACGATACCCGCGTATCAATGGAAGAAATTCGCCAATGCAATGATAAGCTGCTTCAGCTGCCTGCTGAATTTGAGCTGCACCCCCGGGTAGCAAAAGTTATGGAAAACAGAGCAAAAATGTCAGCCGGTGCATTATCGCTTGATTGGGGGTTTGCTGAAAATATGGCGTATGCCACCCTGCTGCTAGAAGGAAAAGATATTAGGTTAATTGGACAAGATGTCGGCCGGGGTACATTTTCTCATCGGCATATTGCTGTCCATAACCAATTGAATGGCGACACATACTTCCCTGTACAGCATCTGTCTGAAAATCAGGGACGAGCACAAATTTTTGACTCACTGCTGTCTGAAGCAGGCGTTTTAGGGTTTGAGTTTGGATACAGTTCAACTGAACCGGAAAAGCTAGTTATCTGGGAAGCTCAGTTTGGTGATTTTGCCAATGGCGCTCAAGTTGTTATTGATCAGTTTATCAGTTCGGCCGAAACCAAATGGGGACGTTTAAGCGGCCTGGTCATGCTGCTTCCTCATGGATTTGAAGGGCAAGGCCCTGAACATTCATCGGCCAGACTGGAACGCTATTTACAGCTTTGCGCCGACCATAATATACAGGTTTGCATTCCGACCACCCCTGCTCAAATTTTTCATTTGCTCAGACGACAGCTGCTTAGACCTTATCGCAAACCTCTTATTGTGATGAGTCCAAAAAGCCTGCTAAGGCACAAATTAGCCGTTTCAACATTGGAAGACCTGACCGATGGCGAGTTTTTCCCCATCATCTCAGAACAGGATGAAATCAATCCCAAACATGTTACCCGTCTAGTCATGTGTTCAGGAAAAGTTTATTATGATCTATTGGAAGCGCGTAGAAACGATGAACTTGACCATATAGCCATTATTCGCATTGAACAGCTGTACCCTTTCCCCAATGATCTATTTAAGGCGGAAATCAACAAATATCCCAAGGTAGAGCATATAGTCTGGTGTCAGGAAGAACCCAAAAACCAAGGGGCATGGTATCAGTCAAAACACCATTTTTATAATAATATAGATAAAGATATTACTATCTTTTATGCTGGTAGAGCACCATCTGCCGCTCCAGCAGTGGGCAATTACATTGTCCATATTGAACAGCAAAATGCAGTCATTAAAGCAGCACTTTACGGTGCCAACGAAGGAAATTTAACATGAGTTTAGAAATTCTGGTCCCCAGCCTGCCCGAATCCGTTTCTGATGCCACACTAGCAACCTGGCACAAAAAGCCTGGCGAGTTCGTCAATAAAAATGATAATTTGGTTGATTTAGAAACGGATAAGATTGTTCTTGAAGTGCCTGCACCTGAATCAGGCATTCTAACTGAAATTATCCAGCAAAATGGTGCTACTGTCGTTTCTGGTGATGTTTTAGCCCTGTTAGAAATAAAAGAACTTGATGAAACATCAGTTCCGCCGGCAGAGACTAAAAATCCAGATCAGCCAGCAGTAAAGGAGGAGATGCCTTTAAGCCCAGCTGTCAGACGGATTTTGCAAGAAAATAATATTGACCCTCATGCTGTAGTTCATGGTTCTGGAAAAAAAGGCCGCCTGACTAAAGCCGATGTTCAGGAGTATATCGACAATCAGCAGAAAAAAGAACAGAAACAAGCGGTTCAAGCTCAAACTGCAAAACCGCAGCAGATTAAAACAAGACAGCAAGATACTCCATCATTTACACCTCCAGTTTCTGCAAACTTTCGCCCTGAGCAACGTGTTCCTATGACTCGTCTTAGAGCAAAAGTGGCAGAGCGTTTGCTGCAGGCTCAGCAGAATGCGGCCATGCTAACCACTTTTAACGAAGTTAATATGCAGAGTGTAATAGACCTTAGAAACCAATATAAAGACCGTTTTTTGAAAAAACATGATGTTAAACTCGGGTTTATGTCATTTTTCATTAAAGCATCAATAGAGGCGCTGAAAAAATTTCCTGCCATTAACGCCTCAATTGATGATAACGATATCATCTATCATGGATACTATGATATGGGCATTGCAGTGTCAACTGATCGAGGACTTATCGTTCCTGTTATTAAAGATGCCGATCAGCTTGACTTTGCCGGCATAGAAAAAAGCATTATCAATTACGGTACCAAGGCTAAAGATGGCTCGTTGAGCTATGAAGACCTGACAGGCGGAACATTTACCATTACCAATGGCGGCATTTTTGGTTCCATGCTGTCAACCCCCATTTTAAACCCGCCCCAATGCGCAATTTTAGGCATGCATGCCATTAGAGAACGTGCTGTAGTGGAAAACGGGGAAATTGTAATTCGTCCAATCATGTATTTGGCTTTATCTTATGATCATCGTTTGGTTGATGGCAAAGATGCGGTGCAATTTTTAGTTACCATCAAAGAATGTCTGGAATCGCCGGCTCATCTTTTACTTAATATATAGGCTCAACAATGGCAACAGCAAGCACACAATATGATGTTATTGTTATCGGTGCTGGTCCGGCCGGGTATGTGGCTGCCATTCGATGTGCACAGCTAGGATTTAAAACAGCCTGCATTGACAATTGGAGCAACAGTAAAGGCCAGCCTAGCCCTGGAGGCACTTTTGTCAATGCAGGCTGTATTTCCTCCATGGCTCTATTAGAATCATCAAAAATATATCATTTACTTAATAATGATATTAATTCACATGGCATTAAGATTGATAACCTTGAAATAGATCTGTCTCAAATGATAAAACGTAAAGATTCAATCATTGATTCTTTAAACCATCACATTACTAAACTATTTAATCAAAATAAAATTGACTGTATCCATGGTCACGGTAAGTTATTAACCGCAGGAAAGGTTGAAGTTACTGAAAAAAAAGATGGTAGACAGCACCAGTTAACGGCAGAAAATATCATTCTGGCAACAGGTTCTTATCCCTCTGTGCTCCCCTGCGCGCCCGTAGATAATGAATTTATTATTGACTCCAGCCATGCCTTAAATTTAACAGAAATACCTAAAAGACTGGGTATTATTGGTGCAGGCATTATTGGTCTTGAGCTTGCTGGCATATGGAACCGCCTAGGCTCTAATGTTATTTTGCTTGAGGCCCAGGAAACATTTTTAACCACACCTGATCAACTGATATCTGATGAAGCATTTCGAATTTTTACTCAGCAAGGACTTGATATACGCTTAGGTGCCCGTGTAATTTCTGCCAAAAAAGGCTCTAAGAAAGTAATACTGGAATACCAAGACAACGAAGGCAGTCACACCCTTCACCTTGATAAACTTATCGTTGCTTCAGGACGTGAACCTAATACTGAAAATATTGCGGCGGCTGAAGCAGATCTGCTCCTTGATGAATGCGGTTTTGTTCACGTTGATAAAAACTGTGGCACAACGTTGCCCGGCGTCTATGCAATTGGTGATTTATCTGCTTTAGGCCCTATGCTAGCGCATAAAGGTCTGGAGGAAGGTGTGTTTGTTGCCGAAAAAATCGCAGGAATAGATAGCCCTATCAATTATGACATTATTTCCAGCGTTATTTATACCTCTCCGGAAATAGCCTGGGTGGGACAAACTGAGCAGGCACTGAAGGCAATTGGAGAACATTACAAAATAGGCCTTTTTCCATTTTCAGCGTCAGCCCGTGCAAATGCCTCGGGTAAAACTGAAGGTTTGGTTAAAATAATAACCCATGCTGAAACAGACCTGATATTAGGTGTACATATTATTGGCGATCAAGCCTCTGAACTTATTGCAGAAGCGGTCTTGGCAATGGAGTTTTCAGCCAGTGCAGAAGACTTGGCCAGAACGATTCATGCCCATCCTTCTATTTCAGAGGCCTTGCATGAGGCTGCTCTAGCTTTAGATAATAGAGCGCTGCATATACCGCCAAGTTAAGCACTCACTTAATATTCCTTAACTCCATGCTTTGCAATAGAATAGTTTAATTACTTCAACCTAGAAAGATCAGTACGAACGTGGAATTAAAGTGTTGAAAGAAACTATTGTCGAGAAATCAGATAAAGCCAACGGAAACCAGACTGCAATTTCAATCGTACAGAGGTCGTGCCCTTTAATTTAGGGCGACTTCCTCTTTCATTTGCCATTGACTGCTTTCCATCCATTGATTAAAGTCTGTAATTGCAATGGGTCTACTCAAATAGAACCCTTGAGCAATATCACAGCCATATGATTTTAACTTATCCATAATCTGTTCATTTTCCACACCTTCAGCAGTCACCTGCAACCCCAGGTTATGTGCCAGGTTAATGGTTGCATTGACAATAACATCATCACTTTCACTATGTAAAATATCCTGTACAAACGAGCGGTCAATTTTCAATTCAGTCAGAGGCATTTTTTTCAAGTATGCCAGCGATGAATAGCCAGTTCCATAATCGTCAATGGAAAGCTTGTAGCCCATTTTTGTTAGCCTTTCCATAATTTCCAGCGTCAGTTCAGGGTAAGTTATGATTGAACCTTCTGTAATTTCAAGAACGACCCACTCTGGCTTAATCCCTGTAGATACGGCTACACCAGCAATCAAGTCTGGCAATTCGGGGTCATGCAGATCCTTTGCAGAAATATTAACTGAAATAATAAGTTCTTTTCCCTGCCGATGCCATTCGGCACAGTGCTTAAAAGCTTCTTTTAACACCCACAAAGTTAAAGATTTTATCATCCGGGTCCGTTCTGCCATGGGGATAAATTCATCAGGAGAAATAAAGCCATGCTTAGGATGATGCCAACGTACTAAAGCTTCTGCACCATACAATTCACCCGTCTGAATAGATACCTTTGGCTGATAATAAAGCTCAAGCTGATTGCGTTCTATTGCATGGCGCAATTCGCTCATCAATGTTAAACGGCGGGGACTATGCTGATCAAATGAGGGTTCATATACAGCAAATCCATCCTTATCTTTGCTAGCCATATAAAGTGCTACACCTGCTTTTTGTACCAGTGTATCAACATCTTCTCCATGTTCGGGAAAATGTACAATCCCGACATTTGTATGGGCTGCAAAAGATAGGCGTTCAACTACCAGAGCCGGCTCCAAAACTTTCTGAATGTACTCAGCTACCAGCTCAGCTTCCTGTTCGCCCGCAGGATCGGTGATAAGAATGCTAAAAATATTTCCATCTAACTTTGCTACACTGTCAGCACCAAGAACGACTCCTTGCAAACGCGATGAAATCTGCTTGATTATGTGATCACTGCTGGTTCTGCCTAAGGTATCATATACCTCTTTAAAGTTAACAATTTCAACCAGCAAAATGGATAGATGCTTATTTTGATTATTTGCGGATATAATCCCCTGCTCTACTCTGTCATAAAATAGACTCCGGTTGGGTAAATCAGTAATGACATCATGAGTCGCCGTATAGGTTGCCTTCTTTTCCAGGTCCTCTGCCCTGCTCCGCAGCTCCTGGGTCTGGTCAAATATTAGCGCACCCGCCTGATAGGCAATAATTGAACTTGAATATTGCCCCCAGAAACCAAAAACAAAAGGAATGCCATCCAAGATCCAAAGAGCAAAATTATTTTTTTGCGCGTCAACTATTCCCTGGAGTGAAATTTCACCGTTCTGATAATAACAGACCAGGAGTGTTGCAATAATTATACTTGCAACAGCAACAGCAACTGCCTGATAGGCCGTTCTGGAAACTTCACTTTTTAAAACACGAACATTTTCACTTAATAGGTTATTTGCAATTGCTATAACCATATAAACTCTCCTTACATGTCATATTAGGCCATACTTTCCAATATCTATAATATTAGTAGACATTCGATAATGTTCAAGTAAGGAGCTGAAAAACAGGTGTTTATCGTAATCTATACCCTTTAATTTCTAAAAACTGCGAGTAGCCGGTTTTTTAAGATTTATAGACATATAGAAACACAAGAGCATTGTGCGGAATGGACAAAAAAATTTCTTAGGTAACGCGCATTAAATAACCTACCCAGATTGCGCAGGATTTTTATTCGTCTTCAAGGCGCAACGAAGGGAGCATAGCAAGCTATGTAACCGAAGTTGCAACGCTGAAGACGGATAAAAAGACAAGCAAGATTGGTAGGTTATTTATTGCGAGTTGCCTTAACTCAGGGCCACGGAAATAAAAATAGCTGACCATTTATTTCCACTGCCCAAATGAGTGTAACAGAAACAGTAGTTTAAGCTGACAAACTCATCCTAAATGCGTTAACTGTTTCGTTGGTTAAAGGCTGACGATTATGATCCCACATAACACCGCCCAGTTCATTGGCCAGCCAGTTTATTGTCTGAATATAATCATCAAAAATTTCCAGAGGTCTATCCAGCTCGCCTGGCTGCAGAAAAAAAACAATACCTGGTGAATTAAATGATTCTAGATCTGTTTCTGGGAAAGTACCGGGATCAACCATGCTGGCCACAGCATAATCGACCCTATTTTGATCATCCAGGCGTTCAAAAACTTTCATACTGCCGTATTTAAGTCCTACTCGCTGGAACATATCTGCCAATACCTTGCCGTTAAAGCCTTTATCTGCCGACGCAACGATACTGAACTGAATAATGCTGGGGAGCTCAATAATCTCTGGCTGAGCAGGCTGAATTTCTGGTTCTAATTCCTGTTCTGGCTCAATATCAATCTCACTTGCCGCCGTAATAGGGTCGGGCTCATACTGATCATCTAAAGCAGACCCTAAAGGCACAATATCAAAATCATCATTTTCTGTACTAAGTATCAATGATGAATCTATGTTATCTAAGGGGTTTCCTTTATCATAAAAATCAATATCTCGACGAGTATTTTTATTCTTTACGATGCTCCATATCACCATGCCCAAAATAACAACAGCACCTATTGAAATAATAACTATTCTTAATAAATCTTTATCCATTAGCTTTCTGCCATCTCTACTGCTTCTTCAATATCAACCGAAACCATTCGTGATACACCTGGTTCTTTCATAGTAACACCTGCCAACTGTTTTGCAATTTCCATAGTTACCTTGTTATGGGAAATGTATAAAAACTGAACTGTTGCAGACATTTCCTCAACCATTTGCGAGAATCGTACCACATTGGCATCATCTAAGGGGGCATCAACTTCATCCAACAGGCAGAAGGGGGCTGGATTTAAGTCAAAAATGGAAAAAACAAGTGCCACAGCCGTAAGGGCTTTTTCCCCGCCTGACAGCAAATGAATAGAACTATTTCTCTTGCCTGGCGGACGGGCTATAATATTGACCCCTGCCTCCAATAAATCCTGATCTGTCAATTCTAAATAAGCCTGTCCTCCACCGAATAGCTTAGGGAATTTTTGCTGCAGTCCCGTATTGATTTTATCAAATGTTTCTTTAAATCGTCGCCTGCTTTCTGCGTCAATTTTACTGATGGCCTGCTCCAGCGTATTCAATGCTTCAATCAAATCTTCATGCTGCTCATTTAGAAAGTTCATCCGTTCAGCCTGTGATTTATACTCTTCAATCGCAGTTAAATTAATAGAGCCTAAACGGTCTATTTGCCGAGTAAAATTCTCCAACCGCAACTTCCATTCCTGTTCTTCAGCCTCAGCGGATAATTGCTCCAATATCTGTTCAGGATCAGCATCAACCTCATCTAACTGTTCAGTAATTGTCTGCTGCCTAACTTTACTATCCTGCTGTTCAAATCTAATTTTATCCAGCAGCTCTTTTTGCATTTCCATTGCCTTCTGAGTATGTGTATGCTGCTCTGCCAAATCGGTGATCTGTTCCTCAGTCTGCCGCTGCAAAGCGCGTTCTGCCAGCAGCTTATTTTCTAAGTTTTCTTTATTTTCAGAAAACTCATCCAATTGCATTTTTTCATCATCTAACGGCATAAGTGATGAATTTAATTTAGTTTGCAGCTCTGCAATACGCTCGGCTGATTGCTGATTTTGTATCTGCAGCCGTTCTATCTGCTTTTCGGTCAATGCCTCTGATGCTTTTAGCGACTCAATTTTCCCCTGTAGCGCATGAACATTTCTCTGTGCTTCATTAACACTTAAATCATTATTATATTGCAGAGTTTGCAATTGCTGATTTTGCTGATCCAGCTGCTCTTTTGTTTCAGCTAATTGCGCCAAAGTTTCTTCGGCCAACTGTTTTGATTCCTCTGCTTCATTGGCTATTTCAGCAATGTCCTCAGTTTCAGCAATCACATCTTCAATATCCTGACTGACTTGGTTTAAGCGCTGCTGCTGCTGTTCCTGTTTAGCTGAGTAGGCACTAAACTGCGCACTTTTTGCTGAATACTCTGAACCTAGCACTTTATCTCTCTGCTGCAGGCGCTCTCTATTTTCTTCAGCACTCTTTAATGCTGCCTCTGTCTGCTCCAAATGCTGTTCATTGTTCTCGATGGCTTCTTGCAACTCAAGCTGTCGCTGTTTTAAGTCACGCAAATCCTTCCCACGCTGTAATACACCACTTTTATTATCAATGCTTCTGGAAGTCTTAACCCAATTAGGCCCAACCCAGTCACCTGCTTTGGTAATAATGGATTCATAAGCTCGCAAATCGGAACTTTGCTGTTTTGCAGATTCAATATCATCTGCACAATAAATCCCCGTCAATAAACCGTTCAAATTCCAGGGACATGCCACTTTATCCAATAATGCATTTTTGTTAGTGCTTTCCGGTCTTGCCGGCACCTGAGTTTCAAACAAAATAACCGACTGCTTGGTTAAATATTGCAATCCTTGCACTAGCTGATCTGCATCATCTACACAGATTGCTTCAAGATAGCTGCCTAATACTGTTTCTAGCGCATTTTCCCAGCCGTCTTCCACCTCTAAAAATTCTGCTAGCCGCTGATTGTTTGATAAATCCATTTTATTCAGCCATTGCACAAGCTCTTTTTTATCCTTACCCATCGCATGCTGCTGCAATAATTCCAGAGAGGTAATTTTGCCGTTAACCTTATGCTGTTCAGCACGATCTTGATGCAATTGATTATGAAACGCTTTAACTTTCTGACGCTGCTCAATAATCTGAGCATAAATTGCTTCAAGCTGAGCCTGAAGATCTTCCCTATCGCTCTCAATCATCTCAATACTGCTATCCAGTGACTCTATTTCTGCCAATAAATCAGTATTTGATAATTCACCACGCTCAATTTGCAATTTCTCCAGACGTTGCTGCAACTGCTGCGACTGGCTGTTTAAATGTGAAAGTTTAACTTTCTGTATTTCCGCCAGCTCTTTATATTTAGAACTTTCCGCAAGGTAGTCTTCCCATTGTTTTTGCCATGCTGTTTTGGTCTGAATCAGTTCTTGCTGTCTTAACGTACTCTCTTCTGCCTGCTCTGCAGCTGCAATCTGGCTTTCTTCTGTTTCCATCAAGGTTTCTTTGATTTCCTCCAGTTCCTGCATATCCTGTTCATATTCATTATTTGCCTGCTCTGCCTGCTGGGTTAATCGGGCAATTTCATTCAAAGTTTCCTCATGACTGGTTTCATTATGCTTAATGGCCTGCTGTAAACGGCTGACTTCAGCAACTAAATGATAATATTCCTCTTGGGCTGAATCTAACGCTTGCTGCTGATTTTTTTGATCAATTCGCTTACTGTCAATCGACTTATCTGTTTCGCGCAGCAAAACAAACAAACGATTATGTTCGGTAGCAATGTCCTGCAACTTGCTTTCCAACTGTTCAGCTGACTGATGATAGCTATTCCAGCGGATAGCCAGCAGTTCCTTCTTATATTGACGTTCCTGCCTTTTTAAATCAGTAAATTTTTCAGCTTTTGCCGACTGTTTCTTTAAATTTTCCAGCTGTTTTTCAACTTCTTCCCGCAAATCATCCAGACGCTCCAAATTTTCCCTAGTATGTCTTATCCGCGTTTCAGTTTCGTGTCTGCGTTCCTTATATTTAGAAATACCGGCCGCTTCTTCAATATGTATCCGTAAATCCTCAGGTTTAGACTCTACCATTCGGGAAATGGTGCCCTGTTCAATAATGGCGTAGCTGCGTGCACCTAAACCTGTACCTAAAAATAAATCGGTAACATCTTTGCGTCGGCATTTTGTACCATTAAGCGAATATTGAGAATGACCATCCCGGCTCACCTGCCTTCTTATCGAAATACTGCTGTATTTAGAATACTCGCCCCCCGCTTTACCTTCGCTATTATCAAAGATTAATTCCACAGAAGCTGTACTGACCGGTTTTCTGCCTGATGAGCCATTAAAAATAACATCGGCCATACTGCCGCCACGCAAATGCTTGGCAGAGCTCTCCCCCATCGTCCAGCGCACCGCATCAATCACGTTAGATTTGCCACAGCCATTAGGCCCAACAACTGCAGTCAAATTACCTTTAATGGTAATGGTGGTTTGATCAGCAAAGGATTTAAATCCGGAAAGTTTAATTTTATCCAGTTTCATTACTGGTAGAATATCCCGTGTATTTTTTGAAATAACCGCGTATTATTCACCATATTAACGCGAGTTTCGACATTTTTTTAAATATTTAGAAATATCAGTACTATAAACTGAAAAAAACAGACAACTCCACCACCCTGTTCATCAAACTTAAATTTATGGCTGGAAAAACCTTTTATACTAGCGATGTTGCCGTCGCCTTAAAATACGATGGGGAACGGGCTCCTAAAGTTACCGCCAAAGGAACGGGAGTATCCGCGGAACAAATACTTGAAATTGCTGAAGAACATGGCATTCCACTGCAAAGCAATCCAGAGCTTTCAAAAATATTAGCCGAAGTGCCATTAGGAGAGGAAATTCCGCAAAGCCTTTATGTCGCAGTAGCCGAGGTTATTTCCTTCGCCTATTTTCTGAGAGGAAAAAAGCCTGATAGAGAATAAAAACACCTCTATTTTGCTCTTTCCTGCATTTCCGAGGTGTTTTTGTCGGATAATCTTTTTTACAAAACAAGATGAACATTTAGTTTCTGAAATATTTGAAAAATGTAACTTTATTAGAATCAAAACAAGAATTTCCTAGTTTTACAAGGGGATCAACTGTTTGAATTTTAGTTTTTACTAAAAAAACCTACTTATAATAATTGAATAAGGCTTGGTACCTGTAAAAAATAATTGCCAAGCCATATCAATTAACCTTAGTATAGCGTTAGCTTTTTGCTGAGGCTTTTAGTTAAGATAAACCACAAAAACAATTTGAACCCTTAACAGTAAATGAACTTATAAGCATTCATCAGTCAAAAAGCATATTTCCCCCAATTTCCTCTTAAGCATTGACCTTCCTGCACCACTAAATATGACATTTAAAGAAGCATTAACAACACTGCCACAATACATTTTACCCCACCATTTTCTTTCAAAAGTAATGTCAAAATTTACCCATTCCAAAATTAAGGTCTGGAAAAATCTGATGATCAGTCAAATTATAAGAATCTATGGCGTCAATATGTCTGAAGCCAAAGAACAGGACATTAATAACTTTGCCAGCTTTAATCATTTTTTTACCCGTGAATTAAAAGCTGGGGCAAGACCTATCACCTCCTCTCCCAATGCTATCGCTTGCCCTGCTGATGGAGCAGTCAGTCAGGCAGGGTTAATTGAGCAGGGAGAAATTTTTCAGGCGAAAGGCAAATCATTTTCTGCAGTTGACTTGCTAGGTGGCAATGCGGAAACGGCTAAACCTTTCGAAAATGGATCATTTACGACTATTTATCTATCGCCAAAAGATTATCACCGTTTACATATGCCGATTAAAGGCACTTTAACCGAAATGATTCATATTCCTGGCCGACTATTTAGCGTTAACGGTGCCACTGTAAACTCGGTACCTGGCCTTTTTGCCAGAAATGAACGAGTTGCCTGCCTGTTTGATACAGAATTGGGGCCAATGGCCTTAATTCTGGTCGGTGCTATTTTTGTTTCCAGTATTGAAACAACTTGGCACGGCGTAGTTACGCCGCCATCTATTGAATCAGTACGCTCATGGCAATATCAGGATAATGCACCTGTTATAGAAAAAGGCGAAGAAATGGGACGGTTTAATATGGGGTCGACCATTATAGTATTGTTTGGGAAAGACAAGGTTAAGTGGGAATCTGAATTTACAGCAGGAAAGAAAGTTCAATTAGGCGAAATGATAGGCCATTCATAACTTGATATTTTACAAAACTTGAACTAAATATAAAGCTATCATTCTTCAAAAGTAACACTTATGCTGACATCAGTATCTAACTCACAGGCAATACCTAGTAGCTATATTTTTCAGTATAGCGTGACTGATACCAGCCAGCATGCTACTGATTTAGAGAAAAAAGATGACGACGCAATTAAATCTGAATCATCAACCCCCATTCAGGAAACGTCACAAAACCAGCAAGACTTAAAACAGATCCAGAAGCTCAAAAGTAGAGACCGTGAAGTCAAAACACATGAGCAGGCTCATTTAAGCGCTGCCGGGTCTCTTGCTACTGGCGATGCCAGTTTCACTTATTCTAAAGGACCCAATGGTGTACGCTATGCCATAGGGGGTGAAGTAAATATTGATACTTCACCCATTAGCGGAGATCCGGCGGCTACAATTAGAAAGGCTGACACCATTCGTCGTGCAGCTCTTGCGCCTGCCAATCCTTCTGCGCAGGACCAGAAAGTTGCTTCTAAAGCTAGTGCAATGGCAGAGAAAGCCAGAACAGACCTAATTCAGCTGGCCCAGGAAGAAGAAAAGAAAATAACAGTTGCTAAAAAAACAGTCAAAGAAGACCTAATAGACAATACAGATGAAACTGAGCCTAGTGACGCAGTTGAATTAACACCCGCCCCAGGCTCACTTATAGATATCTCTGTTTAACTAATTACAATAACCGCCTGAGCAGAGCAGTATGCCTTTGCTGTCCGAGTATCAATATAATCTTAGTTCCCTATAAATCCTTGAACACTCCAAAATATTGCATTACTCATGCAAAAATAAAGTTTTTTATCGTTATTTACATTCAATTTTTAATGAACGTATTTTATGAAAAAAATTATACTCTCCGAAACTATGGATCTTGGAATTAGGATGAAGAATTATTTCTGAATCTTCAAGAATATCCTGTTTAGTAATGCCTAAAGACTTCATCAAAACAGGATGTTTAGCCATCTCCTTTAAAGTTAACTTTAGATTTTTGTTTTCATACACAGTGACTGTCGCTTTTGGGCCAATTATAATGCTCTCAATTCTTTTGTCCCAGTTCTCACCTTTTTCGTCTACTAAATTTTTTTTATATGCAGGTCCTTGAACACGAAAACTCTTGCCTTTAAACTGAGAGTCCTCATAAAACTCGGCCCAACAGTCGCTTTTTCCTGCGTACGCCAATGCTCCATAGCTTAATGACACCATTATAATTAGTGATGATATAAAACTTTGTGCGAATACTTTCTGATTGTGTTTCATCTTAATTTTCTCCTCAATGGAATAAAAAAGACCAGGCCTGTTGATTTTTTATAATTATTATGATAATAATTTCAGGCTCACACAGTACTTATCTCATAAAAAGAGGATTTAGAAAAGGTCTTATTGCATAAACCTATCATTTAGATTAAAGAATAAGGGTCTAACAATATTCGACAGTATCGCTGTGGAGTCAAAAGACAAGTCAAACTCAGGTATTATTGAACTCTCACTCCTAAGCTAGGTTCCTATAAAATTCCTTTATCTTTTCTGCTGATACTCTTCGATATGACGCATTATTTAGCTTTACCCATAGATTGGTTACAAAATATCCATAAGGCATATCTGGGCCTTCGTTTGAAAAAGGAGTTTGGTAAAAAAAAGTCCGAGCATTGTTATGATGTTCTATATGGTTAGACAATCCAAATAATGCATATTCAGTCACCATAGAGCGGTTTACCCATGCTAAAATATTTTCCGACCGTCCTTGCTCCAATCCCCAGTGCTGATAATAATTGATTGTTTCCAGCAAGCGGACAGCTGAAAATGCCTGGTATATAAAAATAAAAACTGCAGCCCAGCCAAATACAATAAATATCAATATAAGTATTGCCATTTCAACTGCCACGCCTTGCAAAACTGAATTTGCGAGCATTTTATAATGAAACGCAGGTGCCTGAGTTAATCCGAGGCGATTCCTTTCGAAGTTCCAGGCATATTTGAAATGCCCGATAGTTACTCTTTTCCAATATGTTTCAAAACTTTCCCCTAGCCGAGCTGTCGCTATATCCTCAAGAGTTGCCACATTATGATGATGGCCATATAAATGGGCGATAACAAAATGTTCATAGCATACGGTATATAGCAATAATCTACCTAAAATGCGCTGATGGATTTTAGTTCTATGTATTAATTCATGCGCTACAATAATCGCCGAACTACCGGAAGTCGTTCCAACTAAAATCCTCATGACAACAAGGTTGACCAAAGAAGTCGCAATTTCAGGTATGTCTCCCCATTGCAGTTGGCTTGCGTAAATAAGCAGCAAGCTTATGATTATAAATTGCAAGAGAGTTAAACCATATAAAATGGCATCGTAAAACCAACTGGAAACAACAGTTTTTTGCATATTAGGGTTAACTTTCGGGCTCAGCCAGTCAATTAAAACCAGCACCCAAAGAGGGATAGTCCAAAGAAGTGCAGATACTGCATCATGGGGGCCGGTGTATAAAAACCATACGACACAAGCAGGAAATGCCAAACAGGATAAATATTTTAAATGATCGATTTTACTTACCCCGATAAATTATGTCTAAGAAACGCACCCAAAATAGCTTGGACAACTGATGCGGGATTTTTATTCGTATTCGGCTAACACATGGATAAGTGTAGGTAGAATAATACAGGCGCGATTACCTCGTCGTGAGCTGCGCAAGTGGTTATACAGCGCGTAAGACGAATAAAAAGAAAGTCTGCTGTTCAAATTATTTTGTACACGCTCCTAACGTGTTAATCAAATAATAAATTGGAAGACTCAGCTTAAATCTTCTACCAACAAACTGTAATGAAATATAGCCTCTATAAATTCGCCGCCAGTGTCTATCCAGCATTTTAGCATCACCTGTTCGCTTTGAAACATCATCCATGTAAAGCTGAATCGCTTTTTTTGCCAGTAAGGTATGCCCTGTAGCATAATTGTCAATAGAAATATGAATGTCTGCTATAGTGGAGTCAATCCCCCAATAATTCCATTCATCGACCAGTCGCATATAATCTTTCCCCAGACCACTTAATTCTATCGCCATATTCAAGCCTAATAATTCAGGCAAAAATTTTATCGGGAAATAGGACAGAGCCAACATATAGACCGGCAAGTCAAAAGCACTATTAATAAATCCTGGGTATTTTATAAATTCAGCAGTGTATATAGGCGGAACCCTGATAGATAAGCTATTCAGCAATTGCTGAAATATGTAGCAGTGATTCTTTTGCAAATGACCGTTCCCTATTTCATCTGCATAAATACTGAACAAAATATCACAAATCTCAGAATTGACATGTTGCAAAGCCAAAGAATTTTGCAGCCAGCATCCATCAATTAATATCATTGGTGCTATCTGCTCTATTCCCCATATATAGGCCGCTTTGGAAGTTTGCGGCTTCCCTTGCAATGGCTGATAGGCACTCACTTCTGCTTTATAAATATCATCTATGTAGGTATCAAGCTGCTGATGACTATAATGTTTAAAAGGAAGTGGATTGAATAATGCACTCATTCGCAACCATTTGTCAGCTTTAGTGCTGGCAACAGCCAAAACATCTGGAAATAAATCCGCATTAATCAGATAGTAATAAAGCTCTCTAGTCGATAGTTTTGCATAGTTTACCTGTTGCTTTTGTTGCTCAAATAGTCTGGTAATATTTTGCCTGGAAGATGGTTCCTGTATCAATGTCTGATTAAACCTGTCTCTGCAACGCTGCATTAACAGCTGATAAAGCCAAAAACCGTGCTGTATCCTATGCCATAAAGCCTGCTGTTGCTTCTGGTGTGAAAGATCCAGAAACGCCTGAATACATTTTGTTATCGGTTTTAATTGTTTTACTAGAACTTGGTGACGTTTCTTAAAGAAGCGGGTGGGCAATTGATGATCTGGAAAGCAGATTTCAATCAATGTCGGCAACTGACAATAAGCTAATGTAAAACCGAGAATTTCAGGCAATAGCACACGGGGAAATAGACTTAAAGCAAGCTGTATTGTGGCAAATTGAATTATCTCAGAGATGATTCCACAGTTATGACTATAGTCATAACTGTGTAGTACAGGCATTTTAACCCCCTCATTAAGCAGCAGAGAGTGGTATAACCTTTTTAGTTCCGTATTTCCTTTCTGTTTCTGTGTCAGCTGTAAAAAAATAGACATCAGCTGTACAGCTATTTCAGTCTGATTACAGTTAATTTGAAAGGTGCTCTGCAGCCAATGGGGTTGAGTTAACTGTATCGCAGCGGTTTGCCTAATACATTCAAACTGATTTTTCTGGTTTAGCCGAGACTTAGACAAAGCATCGATACTTGAAGTTTGCAAAGCAACCAATTTATCTAAACTATAGTCTTTAATAAGCAAAGGAGAATAAACTTGCTCTGCATCCTTTAATACTTCTCTAACAAAACCAAATGCAGAAGGCATAGCGTGCTGCTGATGACATGGCTGGTTTAGTTGGTAAAATAGCCATCGGCTATCTAAATTGCAATCAAAACTGTCCTTATATTGTTGGATAAACGGCATTGATAATTCAGGATCAAAAACATGCTTATACTTTTTCATTTTGTGGCTTAGCAATCAAATAATCATTAATAGCCAAAACATCCAGACCTGTAGTTAAAAAAACAGAAATGGCATCATCCAATGAATGAATCAATGGTTTCCCCATCACATTAAAGCTGGTATTCAATAGCATAGGGACCTGAGTCCGCTGATAAAAAAGATTAATTAAACTGTAAAAACGTTCATTCCTCTCCTGGGTAACCGATTGCAACCGTGCTGTTCCGTCAATATGACAGACAGCCGCTACCTGTTCTTGCATGGAATCACGCAGTTTCAGGGTTTTATCCATATAAGGAGATTCATGATAGTTTTCAAAAAAACTGTCTGCATGCTCATGTAAAACCGAGGGAGCAAAAGGACGAAAGCTTTCCCGAAACTTAATTTTCTGATTAATTATATCCTTTGTTACCGCCTGTCGAGGATCTGCCAGAATAGAGCGATTGCCCAATGCCCTTGGACCATATTCTGCCCTACCCTGTACCCAGCCTACCAGCTGGCCTTTTGCAAGCAGTTCTGCAGTAACCTCACAAATACTATCAGGTAAATATTGTATGTCCAGACAATGATTATTTTGAATCAGTCTTTCTACCTCCGCATTATTGATCTCAGACCCTAGATAAGGAGATAACAGTTTATTGTCATCAGTTAAAGGCAGCGCAGGCTGTGCCTGCTGAAAAGCCAGCCAAGCGGCCCCCAGTGCAGTACCATCATCAGCAGGTGCAGAGGGAATAAAAATCTGTTCAAAATCCGTCCTTATTTTTATTTGCCCATTAAAGGCTGAATTTAATGCACAGCCACCGCCTAAAGCCAGATTTTTACATCCAGTTACCTGCTGCAAATACTGTAGCAGCTTACTCATTAATTCAGCAAAAAAATATTGTCCGGTAAAAGCTAAATCAGCAGCCTGTTCGATAGAATTTAGACCATGCCGTTTAAAGCGCTCTAGCATGTCTATACTGAGAAACAGGTTTTTAGAATCGTGTAAACAGTCAAACCCCTGCACTGTAACAGTAGATTTTAATAGCTCATACAGCTCCGGATTAAGCTTGCCATAAGGAGCCAGGCCCATTACTTTCCACTCTTCTCCCTTTAGCCAGTTAAAGCCACATAGTTCAGTAATCTTCATATAATAAAAGCCTAGGCTTCCTGTACCTTTAGTTTCATAAAGGCACTCAAACCGCTGATTTTTAAAATGATAGAACGCCATTGAGCCTTTTTCACCAAAAGAATCAATGACAGCACAGGCTGCTTCAGAAAAAGAACTGCTGTAACAAGCAGTTGCTGCATGGGTTAAGTGGTGCTGATAATCGGCATGCCTGACAGTACAGTTGGGGTAATATTCCGCAATAATACGCGCCAAATTTAGCCCCGCACTGGAAATACTATTGCGCTGACTCGCTATCATATGGTGAAGCTGGTAATTTTCAAGCGGTGAACGCAACCGTTTAATGCCTGTTCTGGTCAGTCCTGTAGCTGTTAAACAGCCTAATGCTGAGATTATATTTTCATACAATGGGCGCTTTCTTCTCCAATTGATCGCAATAATAAACTCATCAGCAGATGGGCAATATTGTGCCAATAAGTCTTGCACCCTGAGCAACGGATCTGCAACACAGTTCAACGCCCGCTTATTTTGCATGTAGCGTTCTGTAGCTTCGGCAAATAGCACCTTGCCTTTTTCATCGACAATAGCTATTGCGGGGTCATGATAGGTAACAGAAAGGCCAATATAGTATTTCACCCAACCTTCCTTGCTGCGGCCTGTAATTCCTTCCATGAAAACTTTTGATTTTCAGCATATTCTCGTAGAAGTATCTGTTTTCGTCGCACATTAATTTGAGCGACAAAATGTGTATATTGTCCGCAGAGTGAAAAATATTCTGCCAGTATTGCACCATACCTAGATTGATTAGAACCGCAGCGGCTTTTAGCGACTTCCATCACTTTAGGTAAATATTGCCAATAAACAAGAGCATGCTTCCGGGATAGAATTTTAGCTAAAAGACTAAGGTTTTTATTCCCTGAACGATAATGGCTTTGTAAATCTGGGTCTATCAATGACAGATGCCTTAGTACCCGGTTAAAATAAGCCTTTGGATGGTAAATACCTTCCAAAATACGTAGATAATTCTGTTCTGCCCGTTTTACTGAAAAATGAAAGGGAATAAAGTTAATAACCCCATCTGAATTATTGCCACTGCTCATCTGAATGGAACGGCCCTCAGCATCTAGCCTTGCCATTAGACCTGTATAAGGCAAGGCGTTTAATAGCCCAGCCATTACAATAGGCGCATGAGTGGCATTAACAAAATCAATAAACTCTTCCACAGAGTCATCAGTATCATGGTCAAAGCCGTAAATCATTCCCATCATTACACCCGCTCCAGTCTGCTCAGAAATAAAACGTAATTTATCCACTAAACTTCGCTGACCTCGCAAATTTTGACGCTTATTTGTTTCTAGCAATGAAGCTCTATTCGGTGTCTCAACTCCATAGAAACCATTAATGAAATGAGCTTTGCGGAACCAATGCCTCAATTCTGCCATAATGGCTGAATCATCGGCCAACCGTAAAGTTAACTCTGTATATTTGGGATGATGGTAGCCAATATCCTCACCTATTCTATATAGACCTTTCAGCACATCAAGTGCTTTTCTAGGATTGGCAATAAAATTATCATCAACAACGAATACCTGCCCTGTCCAGCCCAGTTCTTTCATTTGTTGAAATGAAGCTGCCGTTTTTTTAAAAGGAGTAACTCGAAAGGCTTTACCAAACCGGGAAGGAATATCACAGAATTCACAGTTCTCTGGACAGCCGCGACTAATCTGTACCGCCATATGCATATAATTTTGCATATTGATTGAGGCATAATCTGGCTGAAAAAAATTCTCGGATAAGACAAAATGTCCTTTATAATATTTTCTTGCCTTTCCTGTACTTAAGCCTTGCAATAATTCATCAATCACCCCTTCCGCTTCATTTTCTATTAAATGATCTGCTAACCCCATTAACGGCGATTGAGTTGTGACGGCAGTTCCGCCAACGATCAATAACTTGCCCGCCAGCTTTACTTCTGTAGCAAGCTTAAATAAGCTTTGTTCCTGGGCCAGCATCCCACCCATAAAAATATGGTCAGCATCGTTGATTAATTCTTTCAGGGGGCGAGGATCAATATTTTTATCAACCAAAGACAATGATTGGTAATAGGGCTTAAGATGATTAAATAAACCCATTAACCCTAGAGGTGGCAGCAATCTTTTTGGCAAGCCAAACTCACTGGCCTGTGCGTACATTTTTAAACTTGTGGCATAACTCCAGAAAGTATCCTGGGTATCAAATTCAGGATAAATCAGCACAGCCTTGCGAGCAATTTGTTTAATCATTCTTATGCCTCATTCTGTTTTCCTCAGAATTAAGCATGATAATAACACCTTATCAAAGTTGACCTCCATAGTCTTGCTTGCAGGGGGTAAAAAAGAAAAGAAATACTCTGATTTTTCTCTATGCTTTTAGGTAACGCGCATTAAATAACCTACCCAGATTGCGTAGGATTGGTGGGTTATTTATTGCGAGTTGCCTTACTCTCTTCTGATGCTGAATTATTACCATGAAGTTTACCTCACCGCATCCCCCCTAGGTATAAGAAGCAGGAGCTGCTCTTAAGTTTTGCAGGTCATTTTCTCTAGCACTAGCTCAAAATCTTTAGCAAGCAGCGGTTTATCAAATATAAACCCTTGTCCATACTCACAGCCCACAGCTCTTAAAACCTTAAGCTGTTCCTCAGTTTCTATGCCCTCTGCGATAACTTTCAGCCCCAATTTATGAGCCATCACTGTAATGGCCTCGGTTAAAGCCATAGCACTAGCGTCTGTTATTATATTTTCTGTAAAAGAACAGTCAATTTTTAAATAATCCAAATTAAATTTATTTAAATATGACAGTGCTGAATACCCAGTGCCAAAATCATCAACGGCAATTTGAATCCCCCTTTCACGATACTTTTCTAATCGTTCAAGTACATTTTTTGTACTGTTCAGCAATAAGCTTTCAGTTATCTCAATTACAATCTGCTCCCCATTTATATGATATTTATCTAATAGATGCAGCCAATCATAATGGCTTTTTTTCATATTAAACTGGATAGGTGACTTATTAATACTGAGCTGAATATCAGTATCATATGTTTGCTGCCATAGGCTAAGTTTTCTGATTGCTTCCTCAAACACCCAGTCACCAATTTTTTTTATAAGCCCAGAATCCTCAGCAAGCCGAATAAACTCTTCGGTATTGACTTGTCCCCGTGTTGGGTGGTTCCAGCTCAACAGAGCCTCAACCTTATGTATTCTACCTGTAGATAATTCAACAATGGGCTGGTATCGCAGTTGAAACTGGTCTTCCCGAAGAGCTACATGCAGGTCTTTGAGCATCTGCAGCCTATACAGTGCGGCATCTTGCATAGATTGAGTAAAATAGCTAAACCGGTTACGTCCCATCTCTTTGGCAGAATACATTGCCATATCGGCCTTTTGAATTAGCTTTTGGCTGTCTTCTGCATCTTCGGGATAAAATGCAATACCTATGCTGACGGATATATAAGCATTTTCATCACCCAGCATAAAGGGCTTTTTAAGAGCATGAAGAATTTTATTAACGATATGCTCCGCAGATTTTTTATGTTCTAGTTCAGATAAAATCACCGTAAATTCATCGCCGCTTAATCGAGAAACAATATCAGATTCTCTGACACAGGAAACAACCCTGGCGGCTACATCTTTCAATAGAAGATCACCAACTTGATGCCCCAATTCATCATTTATCTGCTTGAAATGATCGAGATCAAGAAACAGCAGCGCTAATGACAATGAGTTTCTATGAGAAGCTTTTATTTCTTGTACCAGGTGATCATGAAACATTCTCCTATTCGGCAAATCCGTCAAGGAATCAAAATTGGCATGTTTCCAAATTTGCTTTTCAGCATTTTTTTTCTCGGTAATATCCCTTGAAACAGCAAGAATTGAAGTTTTACCTGATTCTGGATCTACTAAAGGAACCGCCTGTGTTTCCAGCCAGCGGCGGCCATTTATATTTTCAATTTGGTAAATTAGCTCTGCCGATTCACCTTGCTGAACACGCTTATTCATTTTTAGATAAGCTAGACGGTCTTCAAGCACAACCCATTGCTGATACTTTTGTCCAATTATTTCTGAAGGCTTATCTTGATAATCCAGCAACGCCAGTCCTGCCGGATTAATCTGCATCAGCTTTCCTTCAGAAGAAATGACTTTAACACTTTCCATTTCAGCATCAAAAATTGCCTTTAAATAATCTTCATTTCTCCGTATTGCCAATCTTGATTTACGCAGCCAGAAAACCCAGCAGCAAAACAAAATAAATACCGGGGATGCAACTGCAATAAATTGAAAAGCAGTATCAAAACTTGTTTCCTGAACAGGTTTACGTTCTAGCCATCGACGTGATATTTCATTTCTTTCTTTATCACTGATACTTGCCAGTGCTTTTTTCATCACAGAAAACAGTTCTGGATTATTTTTTACAACGCCAATGCGAAATTTACTTTGATATTCTGTTTGGCCAGAAAACATTAAGTTATGTCTATTTTCCTGCCGCATAATATAGTCAGCAGAAATAGCATCTCCAATATAAGCATGTGCTTCGCCTTGTGCCACCAACTGCAATGCCTCTTTTATACTATCAGTCAATATAACGGAAATTTCAGGGTAGTGCAGAGCCAGCAGCTCTTCTGCAGAGTGATTGTTCTGAATGGCAACCAGCTTTCCATTTAGCCGTTTCAAAGATCCTATATACCCTTGGGCCTGCCCGCTAATAATGGTGACGGGGCTAATAAAATAAGGTGAAGTAAAATTTAAATATTCTGATCGCTTTGGTGTTTTTATAAGGCTAAATAACATATCCAGCTCATTATTTTTGGCTGCATCCAATAGCTCAGGCCAAGACTTTTTATCCTTAATAAAGTCAAATTTAACGCCTAATCGCTGTTCCAGCAGCCTGATATAATCAATAGTAATGCCTGTATATTCACCTTCATTATTTAACCATTCATAAGGTGCAAAGTTTTGATCTATGCCCAGACGGATAACTGGATTTTTCTTTAACCAGTTTTGGTCTTTAATCGAAAAGCTACCGGGCCGAGGCTGATCAAAAATAAACTCATGAAGCTCCGAATCTGTTAAATATCTAGAAAACTTTACTTTTGCAATCAAATCAGATACCTTTCGCAAACGTATTTCATCGACCGTCCCCAGAGGAATAGCATCTGGCATAATCTGATTTCGAATTACCTTCGCCTCAAGACGCAACTGATCAAGACTTGAGCTGGCATTATATTTTGAGCTGATAAGCCGAATAATTTCTTTCGGGTGATCCAAGGCATATTGCCAGCCTTTTAAAGATGCTCGTCTAAAACATTCGGCACGGATTGGATGGTCAGTTAGCTCAGACCGACTGGTAAATAAAATATCGCCATAAAAATCAACCCCATAGTTTTGAGGATCAATAACATTTATCTTTAAATTATTTCTTTTAAAGAAAAAATACTGGTCTGTTAAATGAGATGCAATAACATCTGTTTTATCATCAATAAGCGCCTGATAGCCAAATGAATGAGGGATGAGAGTATATGCATCTTCAGATAATCCATTGTCACTCAGCAGTATACGCAGTGCCAGATTATCAGCCTCTGCATAGTTCATCATGATGCGTTTGCCAATGAAATCTTTCGGAGAGTCAACACCTGAAGACTGTTTACTGATAAAAACAACAGAGCTGCGCTGAAATATTGCAGCCAAAACACTAATGGGAGCCCCATTAGCATACTCAGTGATGATGCCCATATCCTCAACCCCATATTGAACCTCATTGGAAACAACTTGGTTGACAACACTTAATTTTGGGTTTCGTTCAAGAATATGAACATTTAGGCCTTCTTCTTCATAGAAACCCTGCTCTTTAGCGGCATAATAGCCAGCAAACTGAAAGGTATGAAAACCTTTTAACTGCAGACGTACTGTTTCAAGTTCACTTACATCTTTGCTTTTTTCAACAGAAAAAGATGTGCCGGATAAACAAAAAAACAATACGCCAAGTTTGAGAAACAATGTTAGTGGCATAACCCCTTCAAGACAGCAAACTAAAATCAATGGCCTATTAATAGCAAAATACTTATATTTTGTCAGCATTTGTTTACATAGCTAAAAACTTGATTAATTAGATTTTTAAGCAACAAAAAGAAGCTCTGAAGAATCTGCCAAGATTTATTTTATTCTATATAGGGTTCAATTTCTCATTTATGAATAAGAAATTAATGGAACGCACACAGAATAACTTGGACAGCTGGTGCAGGCTTTTTATTGGTATTCGGCCATCAATATATGGATGTGACCAGGCAGAGTAATACAAGAACTATTGCCAAGACAGATAAATTGTACGCGTAATGGGCCAGACAGCTAGTTATACAGCGCAGAAGACGGATAAAAAAAGTAGGCAGTTCAAGAACTTGTACTCATTCTAAATTACAAAAGTAGGCGCCAGTTTTCTTGTCGGCATAAACCATAGTTTATGCTATATATCTACAATCTTATTTTGATCAAAACTATCAACAACTTTTTTGCCGACGTACCCTCTTGGGTTGCTTAATATCCTTGCTCCCGCAATTCTGTAGTCACCTGGACTATGGATATGGCCATGAAACCAGGCTTCTATAGCATATTCATGAAAAAGATATTTGAGGTCAGTACAATAAGCCATTTTCTTCAGTTTATTTCTGGAATTATCCCAGCTCCATTCTGTCGGCGCATGATGTGTAACCACAATGGTTTTTCCTTCATACGGTTTAGCCAATTCCTTTTCCAGCCATGCTCTGGAATAATAATGAAGCCTGCTAAAAGCCCTTTGGTTAAAAGGTTCATTATTAAATTTAATTTTTCTAAAGTCATTTAAAACCTTTCCCAAGGCATTCGCTGTTTTTTCACCCTCTAAAAAAAGATCCGCCCATAAACTGCACCCTAAAAAACGTATGCCTTTAAATATGAAAATATCATTTTCAAGAAAATGAATAGAACTGCCTGCACATTCTTTACGCAATGCCTTTAAAGTCTGATTGTATTCCTGAGTATAAAACTCATGATTACCTGCAACATAGATAACAGGCTTATTTAGCTGTTTGAGCCAGTCAATGCCCTGTTTAAAAATACCAATATCGCCTGCTGCCACAATAATGTCAGCATCGTTATCCGGTGAAGCCTGGGGGCCAAATTCTAAATGAACATCAGAAAAATAATTTATCCGCACAATTTAACTCTTAATGACTATTGAGGATGGAGTATAATTTCTAAGTATATCATCTTACATATTTATTAGCTTAGCGCTTCAAAAAAACCAACATGTCAATTAGTCCCAGAAAACATACAAACCAAGTTTTGGTTGGCAATATTAAAGTCGGCGGTGGCGCGCCTATTGTTGTTCAATCCATGACTAACACCGACACTGCTGATATAGCAGGTTCAGTCAAACAGATCATGGAATTATCCAGAGCAGGGTCAGAACTCGTTAGAATTACTGTCAACTCAGAAGAGGCGGCAAAAGCTGTACCTGAAATCCACAATCAATTGGTACAAAAAGGCTTTTCTGTACCTATAGTCGGTGATTTTCATTTTAACGGCCATAAACTGTTAGAAAAATACCCTGAGTGTGCCCAATCGCTGGCAAAATATAGAATTAACCCAGGCAATGTTGGGCGCGGTAAAAATCGTGACCCGCAGTTCCAGCAAATGATTGAGTTTGCATGTCAATATGACAAACCTGTTCGCATTGGCGTTAACGGTGGAAGTCTTGATCAATCTGTTTTAATGCGCTTATTGGACGAAAATAGGCTTAAAGACACTCCGCAGGAGCTTCCAGCCATTACCCGCGAAGCCATTGTTGTTTCAGCACTGGAAAGTGCCGCTAAAGCTCAGGAATATGGCCTGGATGGAAGCAAGATTATTTTATCCTGTAAAATCAGTAATGTTCAGGAGCTAATCAATATCTATCAGGATTTGGCGGCACGCTGTGAATACGCTTTGCACCTAGGGTTAACTGAAGCCGGTATGGGATCAAAAGGTATCGTTTCATCATCTGCCGCCTTATCCGTGCTTATGCAGCAGGGTATTGGAGATACCATTCGAATCTCATTAACACCTGAGCCAGGTGGCGATAGAACCAATGAAGTCATCGTTGCTCAAGAGCTGCTGCAGACTATGGGGTTCCGGTCATTTACACCTATGGTTATTGCCTGCCCAGGCTGTGGCAGAACAACTAGCGATTATTTTCAAAAATTAGCTCAAGATATCCAGTCTTTCTTACGCCACCAAATGCCTGTCTGGAAAGGAAAATATAAAGGTGTTGAAGAAATGGAAGTTGCAGTAATGGGCTGTGTTGTCAACGGCCCCGGTGAAAGCAAAAATGCAAATATAGGCATCAGCCTTCCTGGCACCGGTGAAACACCTGTAGCTCCAGTTTATGAAGATGGCGAAAAAACAGTAACATTGAAAGGCGATAAAATAGCTGAAGAATTTCAGGAACTGGTAGAGCGTTATATCGAGTCTCATTACGGAACGCATTAAGAAGATTTAACACTATTATGTAGGGGCTGAGGTTCTTGAGTTTGCCCCTACAATTTTATTAGTTCAGCAGACTAACCTTCTATTGTTGTCCATTTCGCCGCTAATTTTCCAGAAGCAATACCAAAACCGACACCAAGAACAAGGGAGAAAGAAATGACAAGTAAAGGATTATTCCAAGCCATACCCAGCAAGACATCCTTATTCAAAATATCAGGCGTCTGCAGCATGTATGCAAAAGTAGCTGAATAGCCAAGCACTGTTGCAGGAATACACGAAAGAACCTTAATATTTGCAGCTAAACATGAAACGATAACTGAAATGGTTACTACAATAGCGGCCATAAAAGGAAAACCAAGCGCAGCATCAGCAGGAATATTAGTTAATTGAACTGCCGCATACCAAGCCATAGCCACGCCAAACACACTGCAAATTGCCGTATTTTTAGCCGCTTCATCATTACCGCCCAAAGCAAAATAAGCCGCCCATGAAATGGTTAAAGCCCATATAAAAAAAACACCGGCAAGCGGCCCTACAGCCAAAAACGTTGCCAACCCAGCTAAAACACCAATACTCATAGAGAGTGCGGTAAGACCATTCATATCAAAATCTCCAAATTCTCACCTCATTAATGATTATTAGTTGGTTCTGCAGAGAGGCAATGCCACAAAACTCAACATAAAATACCTAGCAGATACAATGATTGCCAAAGCATTGAGCAGATTTAAGCATACCAGAACAAAATATGCAAAATTCAATACCGGCTAACATGAAGATACCTTCGCCCTATACTATTCATTCAGCATGCTCTGCTTTATAAATGCTGAGGTCACCATATCCATAGTGGAAATATGACTGATATACCACTGCGGCCAGGTATCCTTCACATAAGCGGTTAAACTTTGAATGTCATGCCCTTCATTCCAATCCTCGATAATTGATTCCAACCCTTGCAGGGCTTCAACATGCTCACCATGATGACAATGGTAGGCTGGAAAACCATATTTTTCCATCATTGAATTCTCTTTGTCAAAATGAGCTTTCGTGTGTTCAAGCCACTGCTGACATAATTGAGAGATTTCAACTTCATTTTCAGCTATGATCGCAGAATGAATGGCATTCACAATCTCAAGTTCTTCCCGATGTACATCATTCATTGCATCCATTGCTACCTGAGGAATATCCTCATACTCTAAAACATTACTACCTTTCATGATTCCTTATTCCTTCTCAGAAAAATTTTTTATATTATAAACTTTCAAGTCTTTTTCCAAACATTACCAGTTTTCACCAAGGAGCTCAAAATGTGCCTGTGGATGCAAACAGGCAGGGCAAACTTCTGGTGCTTCTTCCGCCTCATGCAGATAACCGCAATTTCTGCACCGCCAAACTACCTTGCCATTTCTTTTAAAGACTCTACCGGCTTCCAGGTTATCAGCAAGGTCTTTGTATCGTTTTCCATGTTGCTTTTCGGCAACCGATATAGCTTCAAATGCTTCAGCTATATGATCAAAACCTTCCTCTCTGGCTACTTTAGCAAAAGCGGGATACATCACCATCCATTCATGATCTTCTCCACCCGCGGCTTCCCGTAAATTTTCAAGAGTCGAATTGATTTTTCCTGCAGGAAAAGTTTCGGTAATCTGAACGTTGCCACCTTCAAGAAATTTAAAAAGACGTTTAGCATGTTCCTTCTCCTGATTTGCCGTTTCTTCAAATATATCAGCAATCTGAACCAGACCTTCCTTTTTGGCCGCACCTGCAAAATAAGTATATCTATTTCTTGCCTGTGATTCTCCAGCAAACGCTATCAATAGGTTCTTTTCTGTTTGCGATCCAACAATACTTTTAGACATTTTGTTAACTCCTAATAATAAATCAGCTATTAAACAATGGAAATACCTTTTAAAAATAGTTATATAAGTTATTCTTAACCTTAAAAAAAATTGATTTTCGCAAATTTTCCAGGATGTAACATTAATGGAGTTAGAAATAAATAATCATCCATTATCACCTCCCTAAGATTCTATATTTTATGTGCCAATTGTTCATTATAAAGGGCTGCTATTAAATTTGCCTGATAAACCATTCCCGTCAAACGCTTTTCTGAATTGATAATGGGGACCTGCCGAATGCCATGAGAAGACATCAATGGAATGAGATCAGCAATATGGGTAGTATCCGGCAAGCTAATTACTGCGGTGGTCATAATAAGGCCAACAGCCTCTGGTTTTGAGGCTGATAAATGCGCTGTACGCCGAATAAAATTCCGAAATTTATCCTGAAAACTGTCATATGCATTTAAATCAATGCATTTAAAAAAATCATTCCAGGTAATAATGCCTATAACCCGCCTGGCACTATCAATCACAGGCATTGCTTTAAGTTTATGGGTGCGCATAATCTCCCATGCATCCTCGACCTCTGTCCCAAACTCAACAGCAATAACATCTTTAATCATAATATCGGAGCAGAAAATTGCCCCTTTTATACGCTGAAAAGTGTTCAATTCAACCTGAGTTAACAGCTTACTTAATTCAGCATGTGTCATATCAATAAATACATCATTTTTTTCTAAAGCCATACTTAAATCCTGCTCTGAAAAACCTATCCGGTGACTTGGCTGTACAATGCTATGGCGCTGATTAATTTCTTTTTTAACTGGCAGTACACTGGGATAGTTTCTCTTCATCACCCAGCGATTAATAATGATCGCCAGAAATAACATAGTAATAACATTAATGGCAACGGGAACAAGAACAAAAGAATAGCCTAAAAAGGTTAACGATTCTCCGGCCATAATGGGGGTTAGACTTGTGGCCGCAGCCGGCGGATGTAGACAGCGAAAGGCTAGCATCAAAAAAACAGAGCCTCCTACTGCTGTTGCAGCCGCTGTAGATGTTTCAGAAATATTTAAAGCGCAGGCCACGCCAACAATAGCTGAAATCAATTGTCCGCCAACGAATGGCCAGGGCTGGGCCAAAGGACTGCTGGGTATAAAAAAAAGAATAATTGCCGAAGCTCCCATTGAGGCGACAATCATAGGGTAGCCTGGCCATGGAGATATTATTTTAGTGAGTAAGGCAATAAAAAAAATTGAACAGAAACAGGCAAGGAGAGAAAGCAGCTTGAATTTGATACTTAAATTGACAGGATCAATCGTTAAGTATTTTAAAAAATGAAATAATTTCATTTTAAAATAATGTTGAGTAAGTAATTTTCACCTAAGTTAACCGGTCTTTACCAATACGGAAAAATAGTACCAATTAAAACAAAAAAGGCCATCCTTGGCCTAGCAGAGATTTAACTGCCCGGTACTTTTTTAAACATCACTTTTGCTGCACCGCAATCAGGACATTCCCAATCATCAGGCACGTCAGCCCAAACCGTTCCTGCAGCAATGCCACTTTTTGGATCACCTTTTGCTTCATCATAGATATGACCACAAGTTTTACATTTATATTTTGCCATTTTTACACCCTAAATTACATTAAAAAAAACATGGTTAAAAACTTAAACCATATTCGAATTGTAACCTAAAAAAAAATTCATTAACAACAATTATGATACTAATTTAACGTGCCTTATCCCTTATCATCTCTATGTTATTTAAAAAAATAAGCGTATACTTTGTGGCAGAATTATTTTGAATATTTTTAGCGAGGGAAAACATGTCTGATCTACATAAATGGGATGTCGAAGACGAGGAATTTTGGGAGTCTGAAGGCAAGACAATAGCCAACCGTAATCTTTGGATTTCTATTCCCAGTTTACTGAACGGCTTTGCGGTTTGGCTATACTGGGGCATTATTACGGTACAGATGCTAAACCTTGGCTTTCCTTATGAAAAATCGCAATTATTTACTTTGATGGCGATTGCCGGTTTAACCGGGGCAACTTTACGAATTCCCAGCAGTTTTTTTATTCGATTATGTGGAGGCCGAAACACTATTTTCTTCACTACTATTCTGTTAATACTTCCGGCATTAGGCGCAGGTATTGCATTGCAGGATAAAAACACTCCTTTCTGGGTGTTTCAGATTTTAGCTTTGCTCTCTGGATTTGGCGGCGGTAACTTTGCATCCTCCATGTCTAACATCAGTTTTTTCTTTCCGAAGAAAGTACAGGGCTTAGCACTCGGATTAAATGCCGGTTTAGGTAACTTTGGCGTTACCACCATGCAAATTTTAATCCCGCTTTCTATGACCTTTGGCTTATTTGGAGCTTTGGGTGGCGAACCTATGATTCTTGAAACCACTTCAGGCACACTGATTGGAAAAATCCCTGCCGGAACTGAAACGTATATACAAAATGCTGGCTTTATCTGGCTGCTATTCCTTGTTCCCCTTGCCTTCTTCACTTGGTTTGGAATGAACAATATCCGTACCGAACATGTTTCTCCAACTATTAGAAGCCCACTTACATGTTTCAGCATGATGAGCCTTATGCTTCTAATCGGTTTTATCAGTGCTATTTTTGGTCTTTGGCTCATGCTGCCTGAAACTGTTAACGGTTCTGGCTTTCAGGTACCTAAAGAAATTGCGCTATTTATAGTTATTGCCCTTACCGTTTCATTATTAAAAATTATTCCAGGTCAAATTGGTGAAAGCCTAGGCCGTCAATATCAGATTTTTGATAACAAGCATACCTGGGTAATGAGCATCATCTATACCATGACGTTTGGTTCCTTTATAGGCTTTGCTGCCTGCTTTCCTTTGGCAATTAAGGTTATTTTTGGCTATCAGCATCTGCTAGTTGATGGCGTGATGAATCATGACATCCCAAACCCTAACGGCCCCAGTGCTTTGATGTATGCCTGGACAGGCGCCTTTATTGGTGCCTTGATTCGCCCAATTGGAGGCATGATTGCTGATAAATTTGGCGGTGCCTGGGTCACCCATATCTGCTCTTTTATCATGGTACTGAGTGCCGGCGGTGTTGCCTACTACATGAAAGCCGCTTATTCCTCAGCTACACCAGAAGAGTTTTTTGTGCCTTTCTTAATTTTATTTTTAATTTTATTTGCAGCTACAGGCATTGGCAACGGTTCTACTTTCAGAACTATTTCCCAGGTTTTTCCTAAAGAACAGGTTGGCCCCGTACTTGGCTGGACATCAGCAGTAGCGGCATACGGTGCCTTTTATATCCCTAAAGTATTCGGCGAACAAATTAAAGCGGCCACACCTGAAGTGGCGCTCATGGGCTTTGCTTCCTTTTATATTGTATGCATTATGATCAACTGGTGGTTCTACTTACGCAAAGATGGCGAATTTTATAATCCATAGACAGCAATAATAATGGCATAAAGTATGCTCTATAGTCTAAAATTAGAAGGTAGCACCTATTTCTAACCAATTTCTATCAAGATTGGTGCATAGTTAACATTATCCGCACCAATCTGCTCCAGATAGAATTGTTTCAATCCTAAAATCCAGGAGAAAAATCGATGAGTCATTTTTTAGACCGTCTTAATTTTTTCAAAAAAGTCCAGAGTACCTTTTCGGGTAAGCACGGAATAGTCACTAACGAAGATCGCCAATGGGAAGACGGTTACCGTAACCGCTGGCGTTTCGATAAAGTTGTACGTTCTACGCATGGCGTAAACTGTACCGGCAGCTGTTCGTGGAACATCCATGTTAAAAATGGCTTGGTTGCTTTTGAAATGCAAGCGACTGACTACCCCCGAACGCGACCTGACATGCCTAATCATGAACCGCGCGGCTGTCCGCGTGGCGCGAGTTTCTCCTGGTATTTATATAGTCCATTGCGCGTAAAGCACCCTCTTATCCGTGAGCGTCTTGTCTCTTTATATAGAGAAGAACGTGATGCTGGCAAAGACCCTGTTGAAGCCTGGGCGGCCATTCAGGAAGATCCAGAAAAACGTAAAAAATACACTGCTGTCCGTGGCCTAGGCGGTTTTGTTCGGGTTGACTGGGAAGAAGTTTCTGAAATAATTGCAGCCTCTAACATATACACCATTAAAGCACATGGTCCTGACAGAATAGCCGGCTTCTCCCCTATTCCTGCCATGTCGATGATCAGTTACGCGGCCGGAAGCCGTTATTTATCATTAATTGGCGGCGCTGTTTTATCTTTTTATGATTGGTATTGTGATCTGCCGCCTGCGTCACCGCAAACTTGGGGGGAGCAGACGGACGTACCTGAATCTGCTGACTGGTACAACTCAACCTATATAGTCGTTGCCGGTTCCAACTTGCCAATGACCCGAACACCTGATGCACATTTCTATGCTGAAGTTCGCTATAAGGGTGCAAAAGTCGTTGCCATTTCCCCTGATTATGCTGAATACGTAAAATTTGCCGATCTTTGGATGCCGGCTAAACAGGGTACAGATGCAGCCATCTTTTTAGCTATGGGGCACGTTGCCTTAAAAGAATTCTTCATTGATAGCCAGGATGCCTATTTTGAAGAATATACACGTACTTATACTGATATGCCGATGCTGGTCATATTGGAAAAACACAATAAATCGTATATTAACGGTCGTTTTCTTCGTGCAGCCGATTTTGATGACTCACTAGGCGAAAAAAACAACCCAGACTGGAAAACAGTCGTTATTGATGAAAAATCAGGCGATATTATTGCACCTAACGGTTCAATCGGTTTCCGCTGGGGTGAAGAAGGCAAATGGAACTTAGTGCCTAAAAAAGGCAGAAGAAATACTAAACCGCGTCTTAGCTTAATTTTTGATAACGATGATGTAGTTGAAGTTTTACTGCCAGATTATCAAACAGGTGTTGACGTATCTATGAAACGTAACGTGCCTGTTAAAAAAGTCACTTTAAATGGCAAAGAAGTTCTTGTTGCTACAGTATTTGACTTACAGCTTGCTCAATACGGCCTAGACCGAGGATTAGGCGGCGATATCGCTAGCGGTTACGATGACGCCAGCATTCCGAACACCCCAGCCTGGGCTGAAAAAATCACTGGTGTAAAACAGGCAGATATTATCCGCAGTGGCCGTGAATTTGCTGATAATGCATCGAAGACCATGGGTAAATCAATGGTCATCCTGGGTGCCGGTTTAAATCACTGGTATCACAATGATATGCATTACCGTGCCATTATGAACCTGCTGCATATGTGTGGATGTATTGGTCAAAGTGGCGGTGGCTGGTGTCATTATGTGGGACAGGAAAAGTTACGGCCACAAGCTGGCTGGGCACCTATTGCTTTTGCATTGGATTGGCAAAAACCGCCTCGTCACATGAATGGCACAACCTATTTCTATTTTCATACTGATCAATGGCGTTATGAAAAAATAGAAGCAGATGCTTTAATGACATCAACAGCACAAGCAACCTATAAGGGCCACAATTTAGCTGATTACAATGTGGTTTCTCAACGTTTAGGCTGGCTGCCTTCTTCGCCTCACTTTAACAAGAATCCGCTTGACATTGTTAAAGATGCGGAAGCTGCAGGCGCAACTGATGAAAAAGGCGTATCTGACTATTTAGTTGAGCAATTAAAATCAGGTGATATTAAATTTGCGGGAGAAGATATTGATGCTCCAGAAAATCATCCGCGTAACTTATTTGTCTGGCGTGCCAACCTAATCGGCTGTAGTGCTAAAGGCCATGAATATTTTCTTAAACATTTACTGGGCGCTCAAAATGGCGTAATGCAGGATGTACTTCCTGAAGCGGAAGGTCAGGAAATTAAATGGCATAAAGATGCTCCAATCGCTAAATTGGATTTAATGGTTGATATTAACTTTCGTTTAAATTCAACGGGCGCTTATTCTGACATTGTTTTACCTACCGCAACCTGGTATGAGAAAAATGATCTGAATACCACCGATATGCATCCATTCATCCACCCATTAACCCAGGCTGTCGACCCAGGCTGGGAGTCACGTTCTGACTGGCAGATTTTTAAAACGCTGTCTAAAACATTCTCAGATTTAGCCGAGAAACATTTAGGCATACAAAAAGACGTTGTTGCACTGCCTCTTTTGCATGATACGCCTGCTGAACTGGCGCAAGCGATGGATGTTAAAGATTGGAAACGTGGTGAATGCGAGCCCATTCCTGGCAAAACAATGCCCGTATTAAAAGTAGTTGAGCGCGATTTTGCCAATACTTATAAAAAATATACTTCTTTAGGACCTTTGCTTCCGAAACAGGGCAACAATATTAAAGGTATTGATTGGAACACGGAAAAAGAATACCAGCATCTGAAAGATATTAATTACACCATTAAAGAGGAAGGCATCTCCAAAGGGATGCCTTCGTTAGAAGATGATATTAGTGTCTGTGAAACAATTCTTTCTTTAGCGCCAGAAACCAACGGTGAAGTAGCTGTTAAATCCTGGAAAGCGTTAAGCACTAAAACAGGGGTAGACCATACTCACCTGGCTCTGCCACGTGAAGATGACAAAATCACTTTCCGTGATATTAAAGCACAGCCACGCAAAATCATTACGGCACCGACGTGGAGTGGAATTGAATCTGAAAAAGTAAGCTATAACGCTTGCTACACCAATATTCATGAACATATTCCTTTCCGTACAATAACAGGACGTGCTCAGTTCTATCAGGATCATCAATGGATGCGCGATTTTGGGGAGGCATTCTGCTGCTATAAACCACCAGTTGATATGCTGTCAACCGCAGAAATGATGAAACGTGTAGGTAAAAAGCCGCATTTAAAACTCAATTGGATCACGCCGCATGGAAAATGGGGTATTCATAGTACCTATCATGATAACCACCGCATGCTGACACTATCGCGGGGAGGACCACATCTTTGGATTTCTGAAACTGATGCAGAAAAAGTTGGCCTGGAGGATAACGACTGGATCGAAGCACTCAATATAAATGGTGCAACTATAGCCAGAGTGGTTGTCAGTCAGCGTATACCAGATGGAATGGCGATGATGTATCACGCACAGGAAAAACATATCAACGTACCCGGTTCAAATACTACAGGGAAGCGAGGTGGCATTTTAAACAGTGTAACCCGTGTAACGGTTAAACCAACCCATATGATTGGCGGATATGCTCAATTAAGCTATGGGTTTAACTATTATGGAACGGTAGGTTCACAACGGGATGAGTATGTCATCTTGCATAAATTAGAAAACCAGGATGTTCAGTGGCTAGAAGAGCCGTTAACTGCCGAAAAAGAAAAGCAGCTGAATCCTGAAGGCGTGCCGCAGGCACCGTACACTTGCACAGATGAGTCGGAGAAATAGACAATGAAAGTAAGAGCAAATTTTTCACTGGTGATGAATCTCGATAAATGCATCGGCTGCCACACCTGTTCAGTGACTTGTAAAAACGTCTGGACCAACCGTAAAGGGGTTGAATACGCTTGGTTTAATAATGTCGAATCAAAACCTGGCATTGGCTATCCCAAAAACTGGGAAGACCAGGAACAATGGAATGGAGGCTGGGAATTAGTTAATGGCAAACTGCAATTAAAATCGGGAAGCCGCCGTAATATCTTAAAGAACATATTCATGAATCCGAATATGCCTACTATTGATGATTATTACGAACCCTTCACTTATGACTATGCCACATTACAGAATAGCGGGTTAGTTGAGGCAACGCCGACAGCAAGGCCGCGCTCTTTAGTTGACGGCACTCGCATGGAAAAAATTGAATGGGGACCAAACTGGGAAGATGATTTAGGCGGCAAATTTAAACACCGGGGACAAGATACCAACTTCAGCAACATGGAAAAACAGATCTATGGCGAGTTTGAACAGACTTTCCTTATGTATTTGCCACGCATGTGTAACCACTGTGTTAACCCAGCCTGTGTTGCAGCCTGCCCTTCCGGTTCCTTATATAAACGTGAGGAAGACGGAATTGTGCTGGTTGACCAGGACAAATGCCGAAGTTGGCGCATGTGTATAAGTGCCTGTCCGTATAAGAAAATGTTCTATAACTGGGAATCTGGAAAAGCTGAGAAATGTACTGGCTGTTATCCGCGTGTAGAATCCGGCTTGCCAACGGTATGTTCTGAGTCTTGTGTTGGCCGTATTCGCTATAACGGTGTGATGCTCTATGATGCTGACCGTATTGAAGAGCTAGCTTCTGTAGAAAATGACCAGGATTTATATCAGGCACAACTTGATTTATTCCTTGATCCAAATGACCCTGAAGTCATTAAACAGGCTAAGGAAGATGGCATTCCTGAATCATGGATGGATGCTGCACGTAAATCGCCGATTCGTAAATTAATTGTAGACTGGAAAGTGGCATTCCCATTACACCCTGAGTTCCGTACTTTACCGATGGTCTGGTATGTACCGCCTCTATCACCGGTACAGTCACAAATTGATCAGGGCAACCTGTCAACCATGGCAGATGGTGCAATTCCAAGTATAGAAACCTTGCGTTTACCGATGAAATATTTGGCCAATATGTTTACTGCAGGTGATGAAAAACCAATTGTTGCAGCCTTAAAGCGCATGATTGCTATGCGTAGCTTTTACCGTTCCAAAAATGTTGAAGGTAAAACAGATTTGGCGGTATTGGAAGAAGTTGGCTTAACTGAAGATCAGGTCAATGACATGTACCGGTATATGGCAATTGCCAATTATGAAGACCGTTTTGTTATTCCAACCAGCCATGAAGAGTTGCGCCAGGAAGACTTCCATACCTTTCAGGGACAAAATGGATTCACCTTTGGCAATGATGGATGCAGCATTAGCCCTAATGCTTCGCTATTTCCTGATAAACGCAAAAAGACTTCTGATAATTTGGAGTTTGTACGCTATCACCCTGCCGCTAAGCGTTCTGATGGAGAAAAAGCATGACGCAGGTCTACAAGGTACTTTCCGTTCTGCTGGAATATCCGACTAAGGATTTAACTGCTCATTGGGATGATATGAATCATCTCATAAACGAACTGCCCAATCTGTCGGCTGAAGATGAAAAAATACTCAGAGGATTTACCCTCTGGGCATCTAGCCTATCTTTAACAAAGTTTCAGGCAGAATATGTTAATAACTTTGATATGACGGCCGAAAACTCACTTTATCTAACTTATCATTTATTTGATGAACAAGACCGGGATAGAGGACCTGCCCTAATTGAACTGTCAGAACTCTATAAATCTACAGGTTTTGAAATTGGCAGCGGTGAGTTGCCCGATTATCTCCCATTGATTCTGGAATATGTCTCGACTATGGATGATGAAGCGAGTGCACATGCATTTTTGCAGCAAACATCACAGGCCGCCGATATTATTGCCAGCAATCTGGAAAAAAATGAAAGTCCATACGCGCCACTGGTCAGAATGGTGGCTCGTCACGGGCATGTTGAAGATATTGCAGCATAGGACTCATTATGAACTTATCAAATTTACTTTTTGGGATTTACCCCTATATCGCCCTGACTACATTTTTTGTAGGCAGTTTAATTCGTTTTGACAGAGAACAGTACACTTGGAAGGCCGATTCCAGTCAGATATTTGAGAAAGAACAGCTGCAAAAAGGCAGTATTCTGTTTCATATCGGTGTGCTTGCTCTGTTTATGGGACATTTTGCCGGATTGGTAACCCCGCATTCATGGTTTTTATCTTTGGGTGTGTCTGACATGATGCACCAAATTGTCGCCATCTCTGCGGGTGCAGCTTTCGGCTCTTTATGCATGATGGGCGGCGTCATTTTATGGAAGCGCCGTATGTTCCATCCCAGAGTCAGAGCCAACAGCCGTTTTATGGATCTGTTTATTCTTAACTGGATATTAGTCACACTAGGTGTTGGCTTGCTTACCATTCCTGTATCTATCTATCATGCATCAAGCGGTGACACCTCAGCAATGATAGCCTTAGCAGATTGGGCGCAGGCAACTTTATCCCTTAATGCGGATGCATCACTGCTGAATAATGTAGGCTTTATCTACAAACTTCACCTATTTTTAGGCATGTCCGTATTCTTTCTGTTTCCTTTTAGCCGTTTGGTGCATGTCTGGAGTATGCCTTTAGGCTATATGTTTAGACCTTATCAGATAGTGAGAACTAAATTTGTAAAACAAAGATAAGCGATAAATCATGTAGGCTGGATGAGCGATAGCGTAATCCGCCATTAACATTAAAACCCATTGTCGGATTACGCTATCGCTCATCCAACCTACGTTATTTTATATCTATGGAATTTAAATTTACCGACCCAGCTACTGATTTTTCAAGTGGCTTACAAGTTATAACTGACTACCATCAAGATTTTCTTGCTAGGGGGCTTCAACTAATCATTTTGGCTGAAGAGATAAAACAGCAGGGCATGACAGAGGATTTAGCCAACCAATGCATAAATATGTACTGTCACTACTCACATGCCACATTGCTACATCATAAAGATGAAGAAGAAGGCCTATTTCCATTATTAGTTGACCAGTCTAGCCTGGTGGTCGGCATGATCGAACGCCTGATTATGGATCACGAAGAAATAGAAGAATCCTGGGCAACGCTATCAACTCGATTGAGCCACCCTGAAAAAATCACAAACTTTGATCATTTTTTACATATAACTATAGAGTTTGAAAAAATACTAAGAGATCATTTAACCCGCGAAGATGAGGACTTTTCACCCTTAATAAAAAAAATACTAACTGATCAGCAATTAAAACAGGCAGGAGAAAAAATGTCACAGATAAGGCATTTAACTGCTTAATTTACTCACCGCCCACTCATTAGGCGGTGATAAATGTATAAAAGTACCATGGAGATTCACCATGAAGACGAATAGAATAATTAAAAAAAGTCTAATGAATAATTCCAGAATAAATAATATCGTAAATTTTTTTTCTGCATTGCTTTTCATTTCCTTAGCTGCTTTTCCCGTCCATGCTAATGAGAGCAGTCAGCATCATTCGGGCAAGCATTCATCAAAAAAATTGACTAATTTTGGTCCAGGGGATCATTATCAGCATAATATGGCTATAAACTTGTCTGAATACAAGAAAGTCAAAAATATTAGCAAACTGGCCTCTGACTTACCTAAGCCACTTAATAGAAAGCAGTCAGAAATAGTGGAAATCAAACTTGAGGCTTTCGAAGTTATTTCTAAAATTGCCCCTAACATTCTTTATCATTACTGGACTTTTAACAAAACAGTTCCAGGGCCATTTTTAAGGGTCCGAGAAAATGACACTGTTGTGCTGTCACTGCATAATGACAAATCCAGCAGCCACAGTCATGGCATAGATTTACATGCGGTCACTGGCCCAGGCGGAGGCATGGCTGTTACAAAAACTGAACCGGGCGATACAAAAACGCTTACCTTTAACGCAACAGCCCCCGGCCTATTTATTTATCACTGCGCTGCTGGAAACCCTGCAACTCACATTGCCAACGGCATGTACGGTCTAATTTTAGTTGAACCCAAACAGGGACTGCCTAAAGTAGATCATGAGTATTACATTATGCAAGGTGAGCTATATACTCATGGAAGATTGGGAAAAAAAGGATACCAAAAATTTAGCAGTCAAAAAATGCTTGATGAACATCCAGAATATATAGTGTTCAATGGCCGTACAGGAGCACTGGTCAAAGATGGTCAACTGAATGCAAAAGTAGGCGATAAGATCAGAATGTTTATCGGCAATGCAGGTGTCACTAAAGTGAGCTCATTCCACATCATTGGTGAAATTTTTGACCGAGTCTATCCAGAAGCAGGTTTAAGCAGCCCTATAAAAAACATACAAACCACACTGATTCCTGCGGGCGGAGCAACTGTCGTTGAATTTAAGGTCGATTACCCTGGAGACTATGTTTTAGTTGACCATGCTTTAGCACGGGCTGACAGAGGTGCCTGGGGGATATTACATGTTACCGGAGAAAAAAACGATTCTCTTTACTTTGGAGATTCGGATTTTTCCGATGATGATAATGCACATCATAAAGAACACTAACCTTGCTTTTATATCAAGCACAACTACCTTTAAGTTAAGGTAATCTATATCTATTAAGTGATAATAAATTACCGCATCAAGGTTAAAGACAAAAATACAAATTACCAACTTTTATTTACCAGGAGATACTTATGCACGAACTTGATGGCATCACTAGCGGCCAGCAAACAAAAAGTCTAGCAGTCAGCACCATTGCCTTTACGGTATGTTTTGCAGTCTGGACGATTTTTTCCATCATTGGAATAAAAATCAAGCAAAACTTAGGACTATCTGACAGCCAATTCGGCTTACTCGTTGCCACCCCGATATTGACAGGATCATTAAGCCGTATTTTTCTAGGCATATGGACAGACCAATTTGGCGGTCGCATCGTTTACTTCTGTTTAATGCTAACCACCTCAGTTGCGGCCTGGCTCCTTTCTACCGTTTCAACTTACGAAATGTATCTGGTTGCTGCATTAGGAGTCGGTTTAGCCGGTGGCTCATTTGCTGTAGGTATTGCCTATGTTTCGCGCTGGTATGAAAGCGATAAACAAGGTACTGCCCTAGGCATTTTTGGTATGGGCAACGTAGGCGCTGCAATAACAAACTTTGGCGCTCCTTTCCTATTAGTTGCCTATGGCTGGGAAAATGTAGCTAAAATTTATTCTGTCGTTTTATTTGTTATGGCACTTATTTTTTGGTTTACTACCGAAGAAGACCCCGCAACAAAAGCAAGAAAAGAACGTGGCGAAAAGGTAAGGCCTGCTTTAATGCAAATGGAGCCTTTAAAGCACGCCCGCGTTTGGCGTTTTGCCATTTATTATTTCTTCGTATTTGGCGGATATGTGGCACTAGCGCTTTGGCTTCCTCGCTATTATATGGGCGTTTATGGACTGGAAATTCAAACAGCGGGCATGCTGGCTGCTTGCTATGCATTGCCGGGCAGTATTTTTAGAGCGCTAGGGGGATGGCTATCGGATAAATGGGGTGCTAGAAAAGTAATGTACATTACTTTTATTGGCTGTCTATCTTGCCTGTTCTTTTTATCATATCCAGCAACTGACTATACAGTTCATGGCATTGAAGGTCCTATTAAATTTAGCATAGCTATAGGCTTAGTTCCTTTTGTTATTCTTACCATTTTTCTTGGTTTCTGTATGTCTTTAGGCAAGGCGGCCGTTTACAAGCATATTCCTGTTTATTATCCTGGCCATGTCGGGGCTGTTGGCGGCCTAGTCGGTTTAATTGGCGGTCTTGGCGGATTTATCCTACCCATCTGTTTTGGTTTAATGAATGACTTCGTAGGAATATGGACCAGCTGTTTTATGCTGTTATTTACTATTGTTGCCATTTCATTAGTCTGGATGCATTTTGCCATTATCATTTCAGATAAAAGACTGCACCCAGAAATGCAAGGACCTAAATCATTGCCTGAAATGTTAGAAGATGTTTAATTCCCATAAACCTAAATAAACCATTATTTAAGAGAACTTTTAGGTTGAATTGAAAAAAATAGCTGGAAACAATTATCTATAATTAGCTAATTGTTTCCAGTCGCCTAATATTCTTGCTTTAATCTGTCAGTCATGACCTGTTCCAATTAGCATCCCGTGCTAGTTCCATCACTGTAACAGGCTTGGAAAACAAATAGCCCTGTACAATATCACAGCCATTTTCCAATAAAAACTTTAATTGTTCCTGTGTTTCCACACCTTCGGCAATCACTTTTTTATCTAACGCATGGGACATTGCTACAACAGCTTTCACAACAGCCTGATCCTCTGGATTATCAAGCAAATTACGGATAAAAGACTGATCTATTTTTATATAGGAAGCGGGCAAATTTTTCAAATAGGCTAACGATGAATAGCCTGTACCAAAATCATCAATCGCTATTAAAATACCGGCCTCTACCAATTCCTTCATCACTTTAATAGCCACATCCAATGCCTTCATCAATGCACTTTCTGTAATTTCAATTTCAATCCATTCCCTTAAAGCACCTGTTGCATCAACCTGTTCAATAATATTTTTAGCCAACTCGTAATTTATCAATTCAACAGCAGAAATATTTATGGCTATTTTTTTAAACTGAAACCCTATTTCCGACCAATGAACAGCCTGCATACAAACTCGGGTGATAACCCAGCGACTGAGCTCAACAATCAACCCTGTCTCTTCAGCAAGCGGAATAAATTCTATAGGTGAAATATCGCCTAACTCAGAGTGCCTCCATCGCATAAGCGCTTCATATCCCTGTATTTCATTTGTCAGTACATCATGCTTCGATTGAAAAACCATGCTCAGTTCGAAATCATCATCATAGCAATTTTCATTCAGTGCTTTGCGCAGAGCCTGTTCTACATCCAAACGACGATTACTTATCTGATTTAAATCTGACGAGCAAAATGTATAGCCCTCTTTTGTTTTTTTAGCAACATACATAGCGGCATCAGCCTGCTGCAATAATGTATCTGCATCTTCCCCATCCTGCGGATAGATTGCAATTCCTATGCTGGTACCAAGAATAAATTGCTGATCATTATAAACATAGGGAGCCAATAAACTTTCAATTACTTTTTTAGCGACATTTTCTGCCGCGTCAGCGCCAGTATCAGGCAAGATCAAGGTAAATTCATCCCCTCCCATACGGGCTGAAATATCAGAGTCGCGTAATTGCGTTTTCAATCTACCCGCAGTTTCTCTAAGTACCTCATCCCCGACTGCATGACCTAAACTGTCATTTACTGTTTTAAACCGATCAAGATCCAAAAACAGCAATGCCATAGACTGGTTGCTTCGATGCGACAAGGCAATGATTTGTTCAAAACGCTCTTTGAAAAGCCGTCTATTGGCTAATCCTGTTAATTCATCATAATAAGATAGCCAATTTAACCGCTCATGTGTCTGCTTTAACAGCGTTATATCATGAGCAATGCCTTCCACTCCAATACATAGGCCCTGATCATCATAAAGAGGCGTTTCCAGTATTTCCAGTTTATGTTTATAGCCATGATTATCAACCACTTCTATTTCATATGCGGGTACTTTTTCACCTTTTATAGAGCGGGCATTGTAATCAACTACTTTACTATTATCTGAATGATCTGAAAGAAAATAGCTGAAGTCTTGCATACAGTCGTTAGTTTTATAACCTAAAATACTGGTAAATGAAGGACTTAAATAAGTAATGACCCCGTTTAAATCATGTTTATAGAAAAAATATTCATCCCTTAAGTTTTCAACCAGACTCCGGTATTTCTGCTCACTATTTTGCAACTGTTTAGTACGCTGGAAAACCTGAGTTTCAAGGTTTCCTTTTAGCTCATTCAATTCGCTATTAGTCACCAATAATTTATTTTTAGTCTTTTTAAGTTTTCGGCTCTGATACTTTATTTGGCCAATCCATAAAATCATAACGCCTAAAACACCTAAAAATATACTAACAATTTGCCTAATTGCCTTATAGTCATTTGGCACTTTAATAGGCGGATACCATTTGCTTTTAATTGCCTGAACTTCAGTTTCGGTAATTAAACCAAGTCCCTTTTGAAAAATTTCGGCCAAAATGGGTTGATCCTTTCGTACCGCAATACTTTCGTTTGCACTATTGCGATCATAAAATGCAGCCACTTTGATATGACTTAAAAGATATTTATTTTGAATAAAATAAGTTGCCGCATAATAGCTAATTGCAGCATCCGCCTGCTGAGTTTCAACAGCAACCAGTGCATCATGCATATTATCCACATAGAAAGGTGTAATCTCAGGAAAAGCTTTTAAAATATCTACTGAGTACTGATAGCCTTTAACTAAGGCAACGATTCTACCAGAAAGGTCATTGCGCCCTTTTATTTGAGTGTTCATTTCATGGGTAACAATTACCAATGATTTAAAAACATAGGGACGGGTAAAAGCAAATTGATACTCACGTTCTGGCCTATCAACCATCGTGGCAATAACATCAATTTGTTTATCAAGAGCAGCCTGATAAATTTCTTCCCAGACAACCCGCTTGTCGATCTCAAGTTCAATATTAAGTTTTTTACTTATCAAGCGAATTGTATCGTAAGAAATGCCCTCCAATTGTCCTGCTTCATTAATAAAACTATAGGGAGGAAAATCTCCCTCAAAGGCTATTCTAATAGGCTGATGAGCTTTAAGCCACTGCTGTTCTTCTTCTGTGAGCTGTATTGGTTTTAAAGGGACCGCTTGCTCAGTCTTTTTTTGTTTTTCGAACAAGAAATATTGTTCATAAGCATAAATGCATAGCCCAATCAGGCTGCAAAAAATTAGAACTTTCCCAATCTTTATCACAATTTTCCTTTCCTCAAACTTACACCAAATAAGTATAGGCTATAAACACAATAACTAAAGTTTCATAATGCTAGAAAAATAGGTTGAGTGCAGAACTATAGTAATTGATAAACTTTTACATGCACTGTTTAGTAGCTTGCTCATATTTTTTCGCCAACAGCTGCACATGCTTTTTATCGTTTAAGAGTATATAAGAATCTTTGGCTGTAAAATCTTTAAATAGGTAGGTAGCAATGCACATGCACTGCTCAGAAATAAGTTCTGAATCGGCTTTTTTATAATTCAGATCAGCCATTTTCTTGATAACGCATTGCTGAGCAAATTCGTGTTCAAAAAGATGCTTTTCCATATCTGTATTTTCTGCATGAAAGTGGTCATAAACGTGCTTATTGGTATCTTGCTCTGCTGAGCAGGAAATTAGAACTACAGACAATAATGTATAGAAAAAAGCAACCGCTTGCATTTGAATAATTTTAGTTAAACTGCTCATAGTGTATTACCAATAAATAGTATGATGAGTGTAAGAAATATTTATAATGCCGTTCGGATCATTTCTTTTGCTGATTACCGAAATGTTCCTGCCGTGTTAAACAAAATAAAGGCTGAAGTAACCCCAACACAATATGCCCAAGTCATTTACGAAACATCCTATCGGAAATCAACGTTTAAGAAATTAAATTCCTGCTTAGAGCATGCTGTAATGACGGGATCTCTGCAACTGGTCTTTGTTTAGTATTTAGCTAAAATAATTTTATAGCTTCCCATCAAATGCACCAAGATTTTAGCATGAAGATAATTGTTTGGAACTTAAATTAATAACTAAACTTCCTTTTCTCAAGCTGATCTTTATATAGAAATCACCTGATATGTTTCGGGCTGACCTTTTAAAAAATCATGGTATAACGTCGTGAAACCTGACAAATCCTCAATAAACAATCAATGTCTTAGAGTAAATTAAATTTTATTACAGCCACTAAAATCACTTTTTATCCTCACTAGTAGCTGTTAGTTATTATTTTAATAAGTAAAAAAAGTCTTTATAAAACCCAGCAACCATTTATTGAAAAATCCAATTCGACAGTCTAGGCCTACCCCCTAGTCACAATTAAAAACTGCTTATCCCATATCGTCAAAGCGGATGGAAAAGGCCTGGGATGAACTGTTTTAAGGTAGGATGGAAAAGCGGCAGCGCATTCCGTCAGAATACCGAACGCCTGTAAATTATCGCGTCTATCATGTCGGAAAACGCTATCGCTATTCCAACCTACAGTTCCGTCTTACGTGTTACAGTTCCGTCTTACGTGTTACAGTTCCGTCTTACGTGTTGAAGCACCGCATCCGTAGAATTTACGTTGCGTTGCTGACATAGGCTTAATTCACCGCCTGTTTGACAATCGTATCGGCGAGTTGGGTTTGGGTGATTTGTGCCTGATTAAGATTGTCTTTTAGAGTGTCGCAGAGGCTTAGGAGTTGGTTTACTTTGGTGACAATTCTATTTAACTCGTTTAAAGGAGGTAAAGGTACAAGTAAACTTCCCAGTATTGCTAAATTTATATTTTTTTGAGCTGTAGATGGGGCATAGTCTTCAAGATGATTTTTTGCAGTTCTTATAAAATAATCAAAATATGCTACATTCATATCTGTTTCAAAACAGTTAAATCCAACTACACTATCTGGAAAACAGGCATCAAAACTAAGTATTCCAGTATCAGCAATATTGGCAGCTATAGTTATACATAATGTACCTGTATGCCATAATCTACTTTGTTCTAAACCAACTTTATTATATTTAGCCGTATAAGTAAGTACTAAAGGATCAGCCCTAGCAACATCACCAGTTTGAACTAAAGGAATTGTTCCACCATCATAGAGAAATGGAGCATTTCTTGGGCGATGTTTAGACTTTCCTCTTGCTAGTTCCCCTATATCTGGCAATCTTACCCACTCCCACCCATCAGGTAACCCAAACGGTTTTTCATCCTCTGTAATTTCAGGTAAGGCTTTTTGTTTTTTGATTTTGCCTTCTTTAATTAGTTTGGCTTTTTCTTTGGCTATTTTTTCCAGTAGGACGCTGGCGGGTTCGTCTTTGGGGTTTTGGGGGACGAGTTTACCCATAACGGCGAGTTGCAGGATGGTTTGTTTGAGCTGGTCGATGCTGTCTTCGGTGGTGAAGAGTGTGTCGAAGTGTTGGGCGATGAGTTGATTGAAGTAGTCGGCGGTGGTTTGTGCTTCAGGTGGTTTCCCTTCGATAGATTTAGGGTGAACAGGGTGTTGGATGCTGGCTTGCTCATCCTGAGCCGTGAGTTCTGAGCCTGTTGAAGGGTCGATGGGTCGATGGGTAGCGGTTTCGATCAGTCCGTTTAGCAGGGTTTTAACCAGTGTCTGGTGGGTGGCTTGATGGTCTGCCTGCTCCTGTTCCAGTTGGTCGCAGAGTGCCATCAGTTCATCGACTTTGGCGACTATGCGGTGTTGTTCGGCTAGGGGTGGGAGTGGTATAAATGTATTCCTAAGATTTTTCTGTGTAATCTGGTTTATCGTTGTCGTACTAACACCTTCCAAAAAGAATCTAAACACGGGTGATTTTAGAAAAACCTCAACATATTCATTAAAAGTTGAGCGGAAAATAGCCATAAAAGCACCAAATGCCATATCTTCTTTAAGATCAGAAATCATTGCAGTCTTACCAACGAGCGCTTTGCTTCCATTTCGGGCACATATGAGAAGGTCACCTTCGTTTACCAATACGTTACTTTTAACTTTTTTATCAACTCTTACTAAATCAAGTAAATCAATCTTCCCATTCTGAATATTACTAGATCGTAAAACAGGTGTCCCTTTGTCGGCTATGTCTTTTGGAGAATAAGTTAATCCAATATTTGTATTTCCAATATCATCAAGCCTAACTCTGATCCAGCCATCTGGTAAGAAAAATGTTTCTTCTTCGTTAAGAATATCAGGCAAAACCTTCTGCTTCTTAATCTTCCCCTCATCAATTAAGCGTTGTTTCTCCTCCGCTATCTTCTCCAATAAAACACTAGCAGGTTCATCCTTCGGGTCTTGTGGCACTAGCTTTCCGCGCACGGCTAATTCCAATATCAGCTCACGCAGTTTTTTAATCCCATAGCCTTCTTCTTTTTTAGCGCTACCGCGCCCCACGGCTTTTTTCTGTTTTTGCGCTGTTGTCCAAATATCCAGATGGTCGGTGATTACGTCCAGCATCTACGCTTCTCCACTTTTGCCAGTGTTTCCACTAAGTGCTTTTTGTAATATATCTTTTAGCTCACTTCGCAAGTCGGTAATGGTGGCTTGTTGTGCCTGATATTGCTGTAACAGTTCGGCTGGGTCGTGATTTATCTGTTCGCCCACATGCGGGTTTTTAATATCGAGGTTGTAGTTGCTGGCTTTTATATCATCCAGTGACACTTTCCATGCTTGTTCGGTTTCTACGCGTTTGGCAAAGCCGTCTGCCTCATCGCCCCACCAGTCTATCTCGGTTGCAAATTCTTTAAACTGCATCGGTTTGGTTTTGTTGTAGCTTGTTACGCCGTCTGGATAGGGGTGTTCGTAATACCAGATGTGTTCGGTAGCGGTGCCTTTGGTAAAGAACAGCAGATTGGTTTTTATGCTGGTATAGGGTGCAAACACGCCATTGGGCAGGCGCACGATGGTGTGTAGATTGCATTCTTCCAGCAATTTTTGTTTCAAGCGGGTTTTCATGCCTTCGCCGAACAGGAAGCCATCGGGCAAAACGACGGCGGCGCGACCTTCGTTTTTGAGCAGTTTGATAATCAGTGCCATAAACAAATCAGCGGTTTCGCGGGTGCGTAAGGTGCTGGGGAAGTTGTTTTCGATGCCGTCTTCTTCCATGCCCCCAAAGGGTGGGTTGGTGATAATAACGTGTACGCGGTCTTTTTCGCTGTAGCTTGTATAAGGTTTGCTGAGAGTGTTGTCGTGGCGAATATTGCTGGGCGTGTCGATGCCGTGCAAAATCATATTGGTCACGCAGAGCATATAGGGCAGTGATTTTTTCTCTACACCGTGAAGTGATTGTTGTAGCTTGATTTCATCTTCTGGGTTGTTGACTGATTGGCGTTTGTGCTCAATTACATTGCTTAAAAAGCCACCCGTTCCACAGGCGGGGTCCAGCACCTTTTCTTCTAATTGTGGGTTGACGCGGTTGACGATAAATTCGGTAATGGCGCGTGGTGTATAAAATTCGCCTGCATTGCCTGCGCTTTGCAGGTCTTTTAAGATTTGCTCGTAAATATTGCCAAAGGTGTGGCGGTCTTGCTGGGTGTTAAAGTCTATCTCACAGATTTTATTGATAACTTGGCGCGTGAGTGTGCCTGACTTCATGTAGTTGTAGGTGTCTTCAAATAGATCACGAATCACTTGTGCGCGTTTGCCTTGTTCGCCTTGAGTGGTGAGTTTGTCTTTTAGGGTGGGGAACAGTTGCAGGTTGATAAAATCTGCCAGCTCATCACCTGTGATGCCTTCTGCATTATCTGCCCAGTTGCGCCAGCGTAAATGATCGGGGATGGGGGATTCATAGGGCTTGTCGTCATCAGCGAGAAATTCTAGCTCGGCTTCGCGGTCATCAAATATTTTGAGGAAAAACATCCAGACTAATTGGCTAATACGCTGTGCATCGCCATCGACACCTACGTCTTTGCGCATGATGTCTTGGATGGATTTTATGATGCCTGAAACATTGCTCATCGTTTATTACTCATGGATTGTGACTTACTTGATAAGTATTAATTGTGGGATGTATTTAAAGTCTTTCACATTGTAGGTCAATAGACTGGCGTTGTTTTCAAGTGCCGCTGCGGCTATCAGTGCATCTGGAATATCCAGCGTATGGCTTTTGGCATATTGGGTGATTAGCTGTAATGCGGTTGCTGAAATGAACTCATTGACCTGCACCAGATCAAATAATTGAAGAAACTGGCTGAGCTTTTGTGTTTCGCGTTTGTTTCTTGCGCCGCAGATTAGCTCCATTGCGGTAATGGATGAGATAGAAAAAGGCGCTTGCAAGCTGGCTAGTTTCTGCTGGGTTTTGGGGTTGTCTTTGAGTATTTCTATCAGAACATTGGTGTCTAGCAGTATCATTTCCACGCTTTCTCACGCAGGTTTTGTTGGGTGATGTCGCTGTCTTTCCACATGCCAGAGAAGTCTGAAAAGTCGGGAGCTTGCGCTTTCTTTTTCTGGGCTTCTAGTTCTTTTCTTAATACCTCGCGGATGTAGGCAGAGACTGTCAGGCTCTTTTTACTGGCAGTTTTTTTTATTTCGGAGAAGAGGTCTTCTTCAAAGTAGAGTTGAGTTCTGTGCATGACTACCTCCTTTTAAGTAGTTATCTCAAGCTGATTCATAATTTGGGCGAGCCTGAAGGCTCACTTCCGGATGTAATTGTACATCATAATCATACATTGTTTGAGGATTGCTTGCTATGCTGTTTCGTCTTGCCTGAATAACTCTTGTTCTAGGTTTTGAACGGCTTGATCGTAAGCGGCTTTGTTACCAAAGGCATTTTTTACAATTTCCATGGGTGCGCCCATTTCGCTAAAGGGTTGTAGCTGTAAGACTTTGTTACTTTCTAAGGTGCTTAAGCCTTCATCGGCGTATTTATCCAGCAAGGCTTCAAGCACTGCGCGCGCCTGATCTCCATATTGAGTAAAGTAGTTACGCTTTTTAACGTTGTTGGCGCGTTCTTTTCTTGTGAGTGGTGGCTGGTCGTAGGCAATATGACAAATCATATCGAATACACCGTATTCTTTGCCTTTGCCACCTTTGTAAATATCTTCTGCAAGGTTATCAAAAATTACGCCATGTTCTTCAAACAGGTCAACAATGGCTTTTTTCTTTTTGGTTTCGCCCCAATGTTTTAGAAAATCATCTAAAGACTCAAACTCTGATTGGATTTGTTTACGGCTATAGTCGCGGTAGGACTCTGTAATTAAGTCACCATCTGCTCCGATATACTCTACGCGCTCGGAAATTATTTTTACTGCAACGCCTTTGACGTAAACTTTTATACTGCCTGATTCACCGTCATCATCATCTTCGTCATCATCATCTGGATTTTCTGGGTCTGGCGGTACGGGGTCATCATCGTCGCCTTGCGGCTCATAGATTGAAACAGGTTCGCCATCAAAATCAGGGTCACGGAAAAGCTCGGTGGCTTTTTTGAAATCCATAATGGTGAAGTAGTATTTATTGTGCTCTTCGTCGATGCGTGTACCGCGCCCGATAATCTGCTTAAAGCTGGTCATGGAGCTAATGTTTTTATCTAACACGATAACTTTGCAAGTTTTAGCATCTACGCCTGTGCTTAATAACTCTGATGTTGTGGCGATGACGGGGAATTTGGATTCTGGATCAATAAAGCTATCTAATTCTGCTTTGCCTTCGACACTGTCACCCGTGATTCGCATCACGTATTTTGGGTTGTCAGTGGCTATTTTACCAGCGGCATTGACGATGGCTTTACGCATTCGCTCGGCGTGGTCTATATCTTCACAGAAGATAATGGTTTTTGAGTAGGGGTCGGTCGCGTTGAGCAGTTTCATCACACGTTTGGCGACTAACTTGGTGCGCTGATTTAAAACCAGTATGCGATCCATATCTTGTTGGTTGTAGGTGCGGTTTTCTATTTCATTACCAAGATCATCTTTCATGCCTTGCGGTGGTGTCCAGCCGAGGATGTCTTTATCAATATCTATACGAACGACCTTGTAGGGTGCAAGAAAGCCGTCTTCAATGCCTTGTTTTAAACTGTAGGTGTAAATAGCTTCGCCAAAATAATCAATACTGGAAATGTATTTTGTTTCTTTCGGTGTGGCGGTTAAGCCTAGATGGATAGCACTTGAGTAATAGTCCAGAATTTCGCGCCATGCAGAATCCTCAGCCGCACTGCCACGGTGACACTCGTCGATAACAATCAAATCAAAAAAATCTGGCGATACATTTTTGAATATTTTGTCTGCTTCATCTGTGCCTGTCATGGCTTGGTAAAGCCCTAGATGAATTTCGTATGATGGATCAATTTTTCGGTTTTTAATTTTGGTCATGACTGAGCCAAAGGGCTTAAAGTCATTCACCAGCGTTTGATCGGCGAGGATATTTCTATCAACCAAAAATAAAATCCGTTTAACCTTTTTTGCTTTCCATAAGCGCCAGATAATCTGAAAGGTGGTGTAGGTTTTGCCTGTGCCTGTTGCCATGACTAGCAAGATACGTTTTTGACCGTTAGCGACAGCTTCAACTGTGCGATTGATAGCTTCTGTTTGATAATAACGTGGCTCTTTGCCTGAATTATCTGTGTAATATGGTACTGTTACCAGCGCTTCATTTTCGTCTTCTATACCCCGGTAGGTTTTGTAGCGTTGCCATAGTTCATTAGGGGCTGGAAAGTTTTCAAGCGGAAACTCTACTTCTATATCTTCACCATCGGCTGCTACTTTGTTGTGTGAGGCAAAGGCATCACCGTTAGAACTGAATGCACTGGGGACTTGTAGAATATCAGCATAACCTAGCGCTTGTTGCATTCCATGACTGACGGTTTTGTTGTTTTCTTTAGCTTCTACAATGGCAACGGGAACACCTGCCTCCCATGAGAGAACATAGTCTGCAAATTTCTTCTTTTTCTTATTACGGGAGGACATATTGCCCCGCACGATAACAGGGCCCGGGGTAAGCGTCACCTCGCGCCTTATTTGCTTTAGTTGATCCCAACCTGCTTTAATAATAGACGGGGTGATGAATAGATCACAGATGTCTATTTCGCTGAGTTCTTTTTTTTCTTTGCTGTCCATTTGCTGAGATTACTATTCTCTATGTGGTTATCAACTTATTGGCTGATGTGAAAACTATTTCAGTATACAAAACCTTAGGCGCTTAGAAAGTACTGCGATATATCTAAAATCAAACTAAGCAACGACTTACATTCTGCTATTTAAAACCTCGATTTAATCACACCTATAATAGTATCTGATGTCAGATATTACCATGAAAAATTGCTTTTTCATGGTCTCTTAGATTCCAGTGTTATACGAAATCAGCGGATGTTTTTTTGCCTGTTCAATCTGTTGTAATAAATTGGTGGGTTCAGAGGGAGTTGTCATTATATAGTAGCCTTACTTGCACAAAGATTCGTTAATAAAAAAACATCCTGATTACCCACTACAGAGTATTGCATCTTACTCTAAACGGCTATTTTGACCGGCTAAGAACCTACAAAGTGGCCAAATTGGCCGAAAATAACTATCAATCACTGTATTTACTAGAAAATAAAGGTCTTATTCTTTGGCATGGTTAATGCTTTTATCATATTTAATAACATCAAATAAATGATCCCTAAGCTGGTAATAAAGAGTAGCAACCTTGAATAAACATTTTAATATCAATATTGAGATACGGGAAGTACAGCAAAATATCCAGAACTATTTACAGAAGCACTGGAAATTGTTTGCGGCAGAAGGTGTATTTTTCATTATTCTGGGGAGCACAGCTATTATTATTCCTCAAGTTTTAAGTATTGGTATAGTGCTGTTTTTTAGACTGTTATTAGTGATAGGCTCTGCCTTTCAAATTACTTGAGCATTAAGTATGATTAGTATGTCAGGGTTTAATCTGTAATTTTTTATCGGTTTGTTACAGGCGATGATTGGATATTTTTTGATAACTGCCCCCTCAAAAGGAAGGGTACCTCTGACTATGCTGCTCATCTTATTCTTCACTTTAGAAGGTACTGTAAAAATTTTTCTGGCTTTCATGATTCGCCCACTGGTACGATGGGAACAGTTATTTTTTAACGGTTTCACATCATTGCTGCTAGCTATTATTGTTTGGGCAGGCTGGCCAGAAATTGCATCTTGGGTATTAGGATTGATACAGGGTATTAATATACTTTTTATGGGCTGATCTTTGCTAAATCTTAGTTTGCATCATAGAACAGACTCCGAAGCCTAATTTTTTGCTCTCCTTTTCAATTAACGCGTTATAACTAAAAAAGGTGATTTTATATGAAAAAAAATAGTCAGGCATTTCCACCCCCTATGGATGCCGATAAAGTTCGTTCACTGGAGGCTGAAGCACTTTTGAACTACCTAGAAAGCAATGAGAATGGACTCTCTTCTACAGAAGCTCAAGCTCGCCTTGATTTTTATGGTCTCAATACCATTCAGGAAAAACATAAAAGCAATCTGCTGAAATTCTTATCCTATTTTTGGGGACCGATTGCATGGATGATTGAAATAGCAGCTATTCTATCGGCTATTGTTCACCATACCGAAGACTTTATTATTATTGTTTTTATGCTATTTTTTAACGCTATCGTCGGGTTCTGGCAAGAATACCAGGCAGGCAATGCCATTGAACAGTTAAAAAAGAATCTGGCCTTAAAAGCCCGAGTATTAAGAGATGGGCAATGGCTCACTATTGATGCTACTGAGTTAGTGCCTGGCGATCAAGTGAAAATTCGTTTAGGTGATGTTGTACCTGCCGATATTGCACTGCTTGAAGGTGAATATCTTAGTATCGATCAATCTGCACTAACGGGGGAATCTCTGCCAGTAGACAAACGGACAGGAGATTTGATTTTTTCTAGTTCTATTGCCAAACAAGGGGAAATGACAGGTGTTGTAACTAGTACGGGAGCACATACCTATTTTGGTCAAACAGCTAAATTAGTTAGTTCAGCCAAAACGGAATCACATTTTCAAAAAGCCGTCATGCAAATTGGAGATTACCTGATTTTTATAAGTCTGGCTTTAGTTGTGGTTCTGGTACTGGTTGGGTTTGAACGACAACTTCCACTGATGGAGTTAGTCCAGTTTGCGTTGATTTTAACGGTGGCATCCATCCCTGTTGCCTTGCCTGCTGTGTTATCAGTTACCATGGCTGTGGGTGCTATAAAACTTGCAAAATTAAAAGCGATTGTTTCTCGTTTAGAAGCTATTGAAGAGTTGGCGGGAATGGATATTCTGTGTTCTGACAAAACCGGTACATTAACGCTAAACAAATTGACTCTGGGCAAACCAGTAGTATTTAACGGTGCAAATGAGCATGGCATTATTCTAGCAGCATCACTGGCTTCTAATGCCGAAAATCCGGATGCAATTGATACGGCTATTTTACAAAACCTTGATGACAAAACAATATTAAGCCCTTTTCATCAGCAGCATTTTATGCCTTTTGACCCGGTACAGAAGCGTACCGAAGCAACCATCAAACCCGAAGAAGGCCATCTTTTTAAAGTTAGCAAAGGTGCACCTCAGGTTGTTCTGGATTTATGTCTGCCAGATACTGCCATGCGCGAACGTGCTGAACAAACAGTCAATGAATTCGCTCTCAAAGGCTATCGTGCTTTAGGCGTCGCTAAAACAGATGAAAAAGGACAGTGGGTTTTTCTAGGCATTTTGTCATTATTTGATCCACCCCGTGAAGATGCCGCCAGTATGATAGAAGAAGCAAAAGCACATGGTGTCGATATAAAAATGGTGACTGGAGACAATATTGCGATCGCCAAACAAACAGCAGGAGAACTGGGGTTAGGACAAAACATCCTATTGGCCGAACAAATTATCAATGCTAAAAACAAGCAAGATATTACGCATAATATCGCTCAGTGTGCAGAAAGGGCGGATGGCTTCGCACAAGTGTTTCCTGAGCATAAATACTGGCTGGTAAAGGACTTGCAGGCAAATAATCATTTAATTGGCATGACGGGGGATGGCGTCAATGATGCGCCTGCTTTAAAACAGGCCGATGTGGGAATAGCCGTATCTGGTGCTACCGATGCAGCAAGAGCGGCTGCTGACCTGGTGCTGACAGGGACAGGACTGGGGGTTATTATTAATGCCATTGAAGAAGCGCGTCGTATTTTTGAGCGTATGAATGCGTATGCCATTTATCGCATCACTGAGACCATTCGCATTATGTTATTTATGGTCACAGCAATACTAGTTTACAACTTTTATCCGATTACAGCAGTGATGATTATTCTATTGGCATTATTGAATGACCTGCCGATTTTAACGATTGCCAAAGACAATACCCATTTACCACATAGCCCGGTACGCTGGGATATGCGTAAAGTCTTGACTGTTGCAACTTTTCTGGGTGTGCTCGGTGTTATCGAAACTTTTTTATTATTAATGATTGCCAAAAATCATTTTCATGTCAGCATTGAGCAGCTGCAAACCATTATTTTTCTTAAATTGGCCGTTGCCGGACACTTAACATTATTTGTTGCCCGTACCCGTCATTGTTTTCTTACGCGTCCATTTCCCGCACCTTTGCTTTTATTTGCAATTATCAGCACCCAAATCGTGGCAGTGTTCATTGCTAAATTTGGCTGGTTTGTAACGCCTATTTCCTGGGAATATATTGGATTGATCTGGGCTTATTGTCTGTTTTGGGTCTTTATCGAAGATGGCATAAAATTACTGGTCTATCGTCATTTGGAATATAGAACCAAAAAACATCACACCTTTCTTAGTCGACTTAAAGGTTCTTTGCACTTTCGCTTTCATTTGCGCTGAATATGGGTGAGTTTCTTATAGCCAGCTTCAAAACACACTAAACAACCTTTTAAAGGATACCATTATGCAACATCCATACTTACCCCGTTCGCTTCCGGTTAAGCTGGAAATATTAGCAGAATTTGCACTTGATCTACGCTGGACATGGAGCCATGCTGGTGATGCATTATGGGAATTAATTGATGCTAAAATCTGGAAAAAAACACGGAATCCATGGATGCTGTTGCAAAATGTCAGCAGTGAGCGTCTTGAATCGCTGGTTAAAGACAGGGCATTTTTGGCTAAGTTAGAGGCATTAAAACAGGAGCGAATTGAATATTATAATCAACAGGGCTGGTTTAAGTCTGAATACCCTGACAGCCAATTGGGAACAGTTGCCTATTTCAGTATGGAATATGGACTCGGTGAAGCACTGCCAATCTATGCGGGCGGTTTAGGTATCTTGGCAGGGGATTTATTAAAATCAGCCAGTGATTTGAACTTACCTTTAGTCGGCATCGGTTTACTATATCAGCAAGGCTACTTTCGGCAAATGATTGATGCTCAAGGTGCGCAACAGGCTTTTTATCCATACAACGAACCAGCCAGCTTGCCCATTAAGCCTGCAATGGATAAACAGGGCAACCGACTGGTTATTACATTGGATTTACCGGGGCGTGAGTTGTTTCTGCGTGTTTGGGAGGTACAGGTTGGGCGCATTTCTCTTTATCTGCTGGACAGTAATGATTTGATGAACAGCCCCGTTGATCAAGCGATTACGGCAGAATTATACGGAGGCGGTCAGGAAAAACGTTTGCTGCAGGAAATTGTTCTGGGAATTGGTGGCTGGCGTTTACTGGAAAAGCTGGAAATACAGCCAGACCTTTGTCATTTGAATGAAGGCCATGCGGCATTTGTCGCTTTGGAACGCATCAGTTCATTCCAAAGGGAACAGGCCGTCACATTTGAAGAGGCTCTATGGGCAACCAGAGCAGGCAATGTATTTACCACACATACCCCTGTCAGTGCCGGTTTTGATCGTTTTAGTCCAGAATTAATCAAACAGTACCTATGTGGAACTATTCAATCGCTGGGTATTTCTTTAGAACATTTCCTGTCGCTAGGACAAACATCGGCAGAGTCTCCCGAAGAGTCATTTAATATGACTTATTTTGCCTTGCGAACCTGCTCAGTTGCTAATGGTGTCAGTCGTCTTCATGGTCAAGTCAGCCAACAGCTGTTTCAGCAGCTTTATCCGCACTGGCCTATAAAACAGGTCCCTGTGGGTTATGTTACTAATGGGGTTCATGTACCCACTTGGGATTCCAGTTTTGCAGATGCTTTATGGACGCACTTCTGCGGCAAAGGACGCTGGTCAGGAAAAGTCGATGATCTGCGTGAGAAAATAGAAGCGATTAAAGACAAAACCATATGGACATTTCGTGGTGAAAGTCGAGAAAACCTAGTGAGCTATATCCGTCAGCGTATTATTGAAAAATTAAAGTTACGGCAGGCACCTTATGAAGAGCAGGCCTCAGTACAAAATATTTTCGATCCCAATACACTAACCTTGGGATTTGCTCGTCGTTTTGCAGAATACAAACGTCCAAACCTGCTGCTCCACGACCCAGAACGTTTAATAAAGCTACTGACTAACCCGCGTTATCCAGTACAGCTTGTTATTGCAGGAAAAGCTCACCCGGCTGATGGCGTAGGTCAGGGACTTGTTCAGGAGATGGCTAACTTTGTCCGCAGGCCGGAAGTTCGTAAACACATGGTGTTTCTGGCAGATTATGATATGGCAATGGCTGAACAATTTGTACAGGGAGTAGATGTCTGGGTCAATACACCGCGCAGGCCATGGGAAGCCTGTGGAACCAGTGGCATGAAACTGCTGGCTAATGGGGGGCTTAACCTGTCTGAATTGGATGGCTGGTGGGCAGAAGCCTACACGCCTGAAGTTGGCTGGGCATTAGGTGATGGCCAAACTCATTCAGAACCAGAATGGGATGCTGTCGAAGCCGACCAACTTTATCGTTTACTGGAAGAACACGTTGTTCCTGAATTCTATCAGCGTAATAAACTTGGAATACCCGAGAAGTGGGTTGCCCGGATTCGAGCCAGTGTAGCAACATTGGCACCTGAATATAGCAGCAATAGAATGTTACGTGACTATGTTGAAAAATATTACCTCCCTTCAGCGCGTCTAAATCACCAGCGTATCACCGATCATGCAGGAACAGCAAAAGAATTGGTGCTATGGCAGCAGCGGCTGGAACAGCACTGGCCAGCCATTTATATGCAAAACCTTCAGGTTGAATCATCCGACTCAGAACACCGCTTTTGCCTGCATGTATATCTAGATGATTTATCGGCGGAACATGTGAGTGTTGAAATTTACGCCGAGGGACAGGGCAACAATGAACCTTTTTGTCAGATTATGGAACAAAAATCAGCTTTACAGGGAGCCGTAAATGGTTACATCTATGAGATAACTGTCCCAGCTGACCATCCGGCTGATGATTACACGCCACGGCTATTAGCTAGTCATCGCCATGCCAATATTCCTGCTGAAGAAGCACATATAAAATGGTATCGTTAAAGCTGAATTAGAAATAGTATAAACAAATGTTGGAATCCATACCGCCGCTGCTGCTTCAATTTATCATGACAACAGCATTTTCATTTATTGTTGGGCTGGAATTTCATAGCTATCTGCGTATCAACCAATATCAATATGATTTTGGCAGTACACGCACTTTTGTGCTGGTAAGCATACTAGGCTTTCTTTTATATCAGCTAAATACAGAGGGATTATTTTTTGCAATAGGTATGGGAATACTTGGTGCTATGCTAGGTATTTATTACTGGCGCCGAGCAGCAAAAAAACACTTTTCATTGCTTGAAATTATATTGACACTACTGGTTTTTTTGATCGGGCCGGTGACTATTCATTTCCCTAGCTGGTTTTTAGTGCTGTTTGTCGTCCTACTCGTGCTGATGCTCGGAGAAAAACCGCTGATTCATCAGTTTTCAGAAAGTCTAGCTAGTAATGAAATTGTAACTCTAGGCAAATTTTTGATTTTATCGGGTGTAATTTTACCGTTACTACCTGATAAACAGCTGTCCGCAGAATTGCCGGTAACGTATTATAAAGTTTGGCTAGCTGTTCTTGTGGTATCTGGATTTTCTTATCTAAGCTATCTCGCCCAAACTTATTTTTTTAAAGCGCGGGGCTTGCTGATTACGGGAATACTTGGCGGCCTTTATTCCAGCACAGCAACGTCAGTAGTCATTAGTCGACGGGCACAGCATATGGCCAATGAGCGCAGTAGCGTTTCTTCGGCGTTGATAATGGCCACCGCCATGATGTACCTCAGACTGCTGGTTATTATTTTCTTTCTTAATACCGCTTTAGGCAAACAGCTGTTTATACCTTTTGCTATTTTTATTTTGCTTTCCTGCCTGGCTGTTATGAGTTTGCTGCGTTTAAATAACTGCATTGCCGCCAAGCCGCCTGCTGATGCAAGTAGGCATCCCCTGGAATTATCAACAGCCATTCTGTTTGCCTTAATGTTTGTATTTTTTGCTTTTATCACTCAATACATCATCAGCCATTTTGGTAACCAAGGGCTTAATTTTCTTTCCATTGCCGTCGGCTTTACTGATATTGATCCGTTTATCCTGTCTTTGCTATCAGGTAAATTTTCAGTTCCAGAAAATGCCATTGTCTCCGCTATCATTATCGCCAGTGGCAGTAATAATTTGTTAAAGGCGATATACGCAGCATTACTGTCTCGAAACCGTTCAGTAATGGATGCAGTCATCTGGCTGCTGTGTTTGTTTGTCTTTTCTATTTTTTATGCATTTTATCTTGTTTAACCTAAATAATATTCTTTACCAAGTGTAGAAATAGAATCCCATTGCCAATGAAAGATAACCCTAGAAAAGGATAGTAAATATGTCTCAACAGCGAAATAATGATTTAATCTTAAAAACTCTAGTTATAGGAGCTTCCATTGCATGTCTTGTTTACTTTTTTCATCCGGGAGTTGGACAATTTAGCATTATTATAAACGGGGAGCCTGTTGCAGAGCCTTTAACCCGTTTTGCAGCAATTCCTGCATTTCTCATAGTCATGCTGCTTACCAGCGCGCTTATGCTTTTAGCCTTTTTGGGTGTTGGCATGTTTATGTTTATAGCAGCATCAGTATTCGGCATGTTGGGCATTTTTATTGTGGCACCCTATTTTTGGCCTGTACTAGCTCTAATTTTCTTTATTATTTTATTCATGTCATTTGACAATAATTAAAGCAATTCATGGTTTCTTGGGTTGCCGATTGCAGCATTCATTAAAAAAGCTCCCCTTTAACCTGGAATATCAGTTGGCCGCGGGCTTATAGTGCAAGCTATTGGTTCAAATTCCCTATGCCCTTTCTTGACTATCAACGGCTGACTGCGCTGTATGCTTACCACGCAGAACGTAAGAACAACAGATTAATCACCTAAAAATTCCCCCTTCTGGTGTTGCCACATTTGGTAATATCGACCTTGTTGCTCTAATAATTGCTTGTGTGTCCCCTGCTCTATAATTCTGCCCTGCTCCAAAACGATAATTCTATCCATCCGTAAAATAGTCGAAAGCCGATGCGCGATCACTATGGCTGTTTTATGTTGTAGTAAATCAAAAATAGCTACCTGAATTTGTTGTTCAGTCAATGAGTCTAACGCACTGGTCGCTTCATCCAACACCACAATCGGTGCTTTTTCCAAAAATGCTCTGGCAATTGCAATACGCTGCTTT
>Ga0256840_1000046_pt1 | contig 91356 bp, 76 predicted proteins | sample 355202metaG_FD_185969 | JGI IMG/M metagenome (GOLD analysis project Ga0256840, IMG submission 185969) | Hydrothermal vent microbial communities from Mid Atlantic Ridge, Atlantic Ocean - 355-202 | ecosystem: Environmental > Aquatic > Marine > Hydrothermal vents | place: Atlantic Ocean: Mid... | reverse complement strand
CCGTCTCCAAACATAATTAGCCCTATAGACCCCTTAACTTAATGACATTGGGGCGCACCCAATGAGCAAGGTCTATTTTGTGAATAAACTTTAAGCAAAAATACTCAATACGCCGTTACTGGCTATAGCTCTGCCTGCTTCAATCTCGTCAGCTATATCCATAGTGCTTTCTGCCTGTCCATTTTCACCCATTTCATTAGCCTGCTTTTCGCCTTTGCCTGCATCACTTCCCATTTGGCCGAAACCTTGATGCTGTTTTTGCCTTGGATCCTCTTGAGATACACTGACTTCAGACAAGTTAAGCTGCTGTGCAGTCAGCATTTCTCTTAGCTTTGGCAATGCCGCATCAATCGCTTCTTTTACTGCTGCATGATGTGCAGTAAAAGCTACCGATACTTGGTCTTGAGTCGTTTCGACTTTGATTGTAACCGGCCCTAAATGCGCCGGATTTAACCTAAGTTCAGCCGACGGGATGGCCTGTTTATGCATCCAGACGACCCTTTCACCCACTTCCTTATTCCATTCTGGATGAGCAAAGTGTTTCGTCATAGGAGGAATCTCTGATTTATTCTCTGAGATTACTGCACGATTAAGATTGGCAATATCCATTGCATATTTCGGCAATGCTTTCTCTGTGCCCATGCTTACATCTAAGTCTCTAACTTTAGTTTCTAGGCCATTACCTTTCTCATTCTGTTTAGCTGCCAACATAGCATTAAAATTTTTCTGAGCGGCCTCAGTCATTATATTGTTTTTTTGCATCGGAATTTCAGCTTCAGATTTAGCTGGAATAGCGGCACTGGCTACCTGCTCTTCTGGCGCCTGCCTTAAGGATAGGTTTTCTTTATTCAATCCGGCTTTAACCTCTGGACTGATCGGAAGAGCACCTTTTTCTACTGCTTGAAAATTGCTGGCTTCCATTGCTGGCACACCCATACTATTTTCCATATCTACTTCCTTGATAAATTCATCAACCCCATCCACTGAAATTTCAATGTCTTGCTGCTGACCCAGCTCTTTTGAAATTGCTTTAGGCATTGTTTTTTCAAGGCTCTCGATCTCTGTTGCAATCTGAGCGCCTAAAACCAGAACATCTTCTCCTAATTCATCTTTTTGTTCTTCTAGAGAATTTAAAACATTTGTCAGTGTTTCTAAAGTGTTGTCTAAATCAATCTCTGTTTCCAATTTAGCTTCTTGCGATAACTCATTATCAGTAAAACTTACAAGACCTGCTAAGGTTTCACTGCTATTAGACAAACCGGCAATATCTTGCTGTTTATTTGCGGATCCATTCATCAGCCCTGCAATTTGAGGCAATAGTTTGCCACTATCAAGATCATCGGCAGATAAACTATCACTAGCATAATTACTTATATCTAACGCCTGCAACTGATTTATTTTTTCCACCAATGCCTCTGAAAATGCAAGTAATTCGCCAGATACAGTGTCTTCAGCAGATGCGGTCGACTGCATCCCATCTATCCCTGTTGCCGGCGAAGTAGCTGACAGTAAATTTGCATTATCTATAATCATTTTAATTCTCCGAATATCTTACCTAATACGAAATATCTAAGCATTTTCTGCGCCACTATTTCGACCAACCCTAGAGGCCCGATCATCTTGCTCACTTTGTTCTCGCTTATCTTGTTCTTTAGCTTCTTCCTTAACAGCAGCTCCGCGCACTTTTTCCATACTCTTGGTTTTTTGGTGCTGCTTTTCCCAATGGGTTTGCGTAGAGCTCACTTTTTCATCTAACTCAGCAACTACTTGTTTCTGCTGTTCGATTGCCATCGACAACTTGCTCACAAACGCTCTAAACTCAAGCAGCTGTTTAATATTGGCACCTGTTACGCCTATTGATTGATACTGATCTTTATAGCCCTGCTGATAGTCTTTCAAATGCTCCAGCTGCTTTTCGGCATCTTGCTTTTGTCTTTGAATCTCGCCTAAGGCTTCCAATGCCTTTTTCTCATTTTTAACATTTAATTCGACTATTACATTCAATCGTTTAGATTTTTTCATTAAACACTGCTTTAATTGGCTGTTAACAGAGCCTCTAGCTCAGCTAAACTGCGATCAATATCAACTGCTTCATCCATATCCTGCTGCAAAAATTCAGATATGGCACTATTTTTTGCAATGGCTTCATCAATTCTTGGGTCTGAACCAGACTGATATGCGCCTACGCTGATTAAATCTTTATTCTGCTGATAAAGTGAGTACAATCGCCTAAGTTCTCTAGAAAGGCTCATATGCTTTTTGTCTGCAATATCAGGCATCACTCGACTGATTGATGCTTCAATATCTATAGCAGGAAAATGACCTGATTCTGCAAGACTTCTTGATAAAACAATATGACCATCTAATACCCCGCGGGCAGCATCAGCAATAGGGTCATTAGTATCATCCCCTTCTGCCAATACCGTATAAAAAGCAGTAATTGATCCGCCTCCTTCGTCACCATTACCCGCTCTTTCTACCAGATGTGGGAGCTTTGCAAAAACTGAAGGCGGATAGCCTTTGGTTGCCGGGGGTTCATCAATCGCCAGTGCAATTTCTCTATGTGCCTGTGCATACCGAGTTAAAGAATCCATCAGCAAAAGCACGTCTAAGCCCTGATCTCTGAAATATTCAGCTATACTGGTTGCCAACATCGCTCCATGCACTCGCATTAGGGGTGAATCATCTGCTGGAGAAGCAACTACAACGGCCCTTTCCATACCTTCTTCACCTAACGTTTTTAATACAAACTCATTGACTTCCCGGCCTCTTTCTCCAATCAGCCCAACCACTACCACATCAGCACCGGTAAATTTAGTCATCATCCCCAGCAGCACACTTTTCCCAACTCCTGTGCCTGCAAATAGCCCCATCCGCTGTCCTCGGCCAACAGCAAGAATTGAATTGATTGCTCTTACACCAACATCCAACGAATCTCTAACAGGTTTTCTTGATAGCGGATTAATGGTCTTGCCATTTAGTGAAATCTTAGCTTCTGTTCTTAAAGGCCCTTTGTCATCTAATGCATTTCCGGCACCGTCTAAAACACGCCCTAACAGGTTAAAGCCGACTTTTGCCAAACTGCGCTTACCTAACGGAATAACTCTGCAGCCAGGCTCTAACCCTTGAGTACTTCCTGTTGGCATTAAAAAAATACGCCCACCGGCAAAACCTACAACTTCAGCACCTATCCTTTTGCCTGATTTGCTTTCAACCTGACATAAGGAGCCTATTGCAGCTCGACAGCCTTCAGCTTCTAATGTTAATCCAACCATACGGGACAATTTCCCTTCAACTACCATTTCAGGAATATCGGCCAATCTTTCCGTATATGTCATTATGCTTTTTGCCCAGACTTCATTGCGATTAGCTAAAGGAATCATTCCGATTGATCCTCTTCTCTTTCACCGCCGAGTACAGTGGCAACAATAATGGCTAATCTATTTTCAACCGTTGAGTCTATATGGGAAGTATCCGTTTTTACTATACAGCCTCCCCGTGTGGTCAAAGGATCTTCGCTAATATTCCAAGGTGACGAGACATCATCGAGAGCTAAAGAGTTTTTCACCAGCTTGGCATCTTCAGGGTGAAGCTGCAATGTTAATTTCTGGGCTGCCACAGGCAATGCATTAACTGCCTCTCTAACCACGGCAATAATTTGCCCGGGATCCGTTTTAATTTCTCTGCGTACTACCTGCTTTGCAATGCCAATAGCCAAGCCAACCAGCTCCTTTTCTACGGTTTTATCCAGCTCTTTAAATGGCTCGCATAATGATTCCAGTAAACTGACAAATTCAGCAGACTGTTCTTCCAATAAATGCAAATTATCATCGTACCCTTTCTTCTCGCCTTCTGTTTTTCCCTGCGCAAAGCCTTCGTCAAACCCCTGACTTGAACCGTCTTTATAGCCTTTTTCAAATCCTTCTTTTTTGCCTTGCGCAAAAGCTTCATCATAGGCCTGCCGCTGCATTTTTTCGATTTGATCGACCGTTAAGGTCGCACTTTCTTTCTTGGGCTGTTTTATTGCAGACTGCTTGTTGCTGCCAAACTGCTCAGCAACATCCCATAAACCCAGTGCCTGAAGTTCAGATTCTGAAAACGACTGACCTTTAGACGAGTTCATCACCGCCGCCGCTTCCTAGCATCATTTCACCTGATTCAGACAATTTCTTGGCAATCGTCAATATATCTTTTTGTGCTGTCTCTACCTCACTCAATTTAGTTGGCGGGGCAGCCTCCAAATCATCACGCAGCATTTCAGCGGCACGTTTAGACATATTGCCAAATATTTTTTCTTTAAGTCCATCACTGACTCCTCTCAACGCTAGCAGTAATTGATCAGTAGAAACTTCTCTTAACAAGGTTTGAATTCCTCTATCATCAACATTAATCAAATCAGCAAAAACAAACATTTTATCCTGAATTTGCTGGCCTAATTCACCATTAAATTCATTAATGCCCTCCATCATTTCTTCACTTAAAGCACCTTCCAGATAGTTTAGAATATTAGCGGCTGAATCTATGCCTCCAATGTTAGACGCTTTAACACTATCGCTGCCTGTCAACTGTTTCTCCATCATATCATCCAGCTCTTTAATGGCTGATGGCTGCACACTTTCCATGGTTGCAATTCTCATAATGATATCCGAGCGCTGATTTTCGGGTAATAATGCCAGGACCTCTGCAGCCAGATCAGCTTCCAATAAAGACAGAATCATGGCAATAATTTGCGGATGTTCCAAACGAATCAAATCAGCAATAGACCGGACATCCATCCATTTAAGCTGTTCAATCCCTTTACTGTTTGCCCCCATTAGAATGCGGTCAATAATGCTGCCGGCCTTGTCTTCACCCAAGGCATCCGTCAGCATATTCCGAATATAGGTATCTGAATCTAAGCCGAGACCAGTTTCATCCTTAACTTCCATGATAAAACCTTCAAGGACACTGTCGACCATTTCTGACGTTATATTTCCCATCGTTGCCATCGCGGTTCCGACTATTTGCACTTCTTTTGGCCCCATGTTCTTTAGCACACTGGCGGCCCTATCCTGACCGACAGCCAGCAGCAATAAAGCCGCCCGCTGCGTAGCCGTTATGCTAACTTCTAATTCAGACATCGCTTTTTAACCACCCTTTAAGAATTTCAGCAACCAGAGCAGAGTCTTCATCAATCAGTTTCTGTACATACTCCAGCCGTTTTTCATAGCTTTGCGGCGCTTCTAGCAACAGCAAGTCTTCAACTCCGGCTGACAATCCAGCCTCGCCTTCCTCACCCGCCTCGCCATCATCTGCAGGAACTGCCATGGGCTTGCCATTTTCGTCAAAACGTACCGTACCGCCTATTGCATCAGCTTCTGCATGTGCATCAAGCAATGCTTTAACTTCTTCGTCTCTTGCCACCAATCCTCGCATAGTGGGGCGCAGCACACCAAAAACCAAAAATAGAACCACTAATACTGCCGTTAACTGTTTAGCTGCATCAAGAAACCAGGCCTGCTCCCATAAAGGAACTTCAGGCAAAGCCTCTAGTTCATCAGGAATTCTAAAGGAAATATTAGTGACAGTAACCTGGTCGCCACGACTGCTATCAAAACCCACGGCCTGCATAACCAGCGCTCTTATTTGATTAATATCTTCCTGCGGATAAGTTTGGGTGCTGAATGTGCCATCCCCCAATTGTACTTTCTTATCATCTACCACGACGGCTACAGATAGCCGACGCAAAACCCCCGTTGCCAGGCGGGTATGAGTGATAGTTTTATCCAATTCAAAATTTCGGGTTGCACTTTTACTGCTAGAAGAAGGCGAATCTGCACCTGTCTGAGCCCCCTCGCCTACCGCAATCTCGGGTGCAACACCTGCAGGCGGAGGCTGATTTGACAATGCACCGGGAACGCCCTGAATAGCACTGCTGGAATTCAGGTCTTCCTGTGTCTGTTCACTTCTTAAGGCTGGCAGATCAGGGTTAAACATTTCCTGAGTTTTTTCTGTAACAGTAAAATCCACATCGGCTGAAATTTGCGTTTGCATACCCTCTCGCCCAACCAATGGAATCAGAATGCTTTCTATCCGGTGCATTAAATGCTCTTCAAGATTTTTTTTGTATTCAAACTGCTTTGATGTTAAATACATATCTTCAGAAGACTCATTTCCACTGAGCATTCGTCCTTTTTGATCAACTACAGTGACTTGAGAAGATTCCATCATAGGCACACTGGATGCAACCAAATGCACAATTGCTTCTATCTGGCCTTTTTCCAGAGTTCGTCCCTGATATAAACTGACAATAACTGATGCACTGGGTTTTTTACGTTTACGGACAAAAACAGATTGCTTGGGCAGTGCTAAAAGAACTCGTGCTGATTTAACATTCTGGATGGCCGAGACTGTTTTGGCTATTTCCCCTTCCAGAGCCCGCCGAAAGCGCATTAATTCAATATTTTTACTGGTACCAAAACCTGTTTCTTTATCCAGTATTTCATAGCCTGAGCTTTGAGTTCTAGGCAGCCCCTGTGCAGCCAGCTTAAGCTTTAACGAACGTACCTTATCGGCAGGCACCATAATCGCACCCGATTCTGTTTCTACCGAATAGTCCACCCCCAGCTGATCCAGGGTTGCCAATATTTCAGTAGCATCTTCATTTTCCATCCCTGAATAAAGCAAATCATACGAGTCTGCCTGAGACCACAGGACAACAGCAATACCAACAGCAACGCTTAATGCTATTCCGAGCATTAGGCCTATTTGCCTAGCCATAGACAAATTGCCCAGTCCCTTTAAGATAGGTGGCGTTTCTATTTCCTGATTTAATTTACTTAGCGCGCTAGTATCTGGCTCCAGCTCTGCTAAATCACCGCCTTCTTGCTCACTCATTAATTAATTTATTTATGGGTTGCTTAAATAGTACTTTTAAAAAAATACATTAACAGCATCGCTAGCTGCAATATATGCATTCTTTTAATCTAAAAATCTATAGATTAAATATAGACGCAATACTGAGATCTACTATAGATTTTAAGATTTTTTATGTTTATTTTTTTAACCAATTGTTACATTGGCATATTCATCACGTCTTTATAGGCATCAACTAATTTATTTCTAACTTGAAGCATTGCCTGAAAAGATACACTGGCTTTCTGCGATGCAATCATAACCTCTGCAAGACTGACATCTGCATCACCCATTTCAAAAGATTTTGATAATGCTCCCGATGCTTTTTGTGTGTCATTAACCGAATCAATAGAGTCTTTCAGCATAGCAGCAAAATCTGAACCGCTATCGCTCGCTTCTGCAGGCTTAATAGTTGGACTGGAAGCTTCAATAGACATTGACCGCATCTGAGATAGCACTTGGTTTATATTTATATCGCTCATTCTGTTCTCCCGCTGTTTCTGAGTTGATTTTTATATGAAGTTATATGCATTTTTCAAGCCAACAACAAAATATCGTCACATTATCCTTTCAAAAGCTAACAGGGTACAGCAACCCCCGCATCTTTCATCCTGGCTATTTTATATCTCAGTGTTCTGGGACTAATCCCCAATTTCTCCGCTGTGACCTTTCTGCTTCCCTTTTCATTATGCAATGTCTGCAAAATAATATTTTCTTCAGCTGACCTTACGCTATCCCCTAAACAGGCACCGGTACTGGCAGGCACAGCAGGCTCAAAAGAAACATCTGCAATTGATTTAACCGACTCCGGCCCATTCTCATCTTGATCAAACATCAGCATTTGGTCGTCCATATCACCTTCAAACACCAGGCATTCAGGCAAAATATAACCATTCCTATGTAAAATCAAGGCACGCTGCACCACATTTTCCAGCTCCCTTACATTGCCAGGCCAGCCATAATTCTGCATAACTGCAACAGCATCTTCTGTAAAAACAGGTAAAGATTTTCCTTCTTGCCAGTATTTTTTCATTAATTCCATTGCCAACGGCAAAATATCACCCACCCTATCTTTCAGCGATGGGATTTTAATGGGGAATACATTTAAACGATAATATAAATCTTCCCTAAACAGACCCTGCTCTACATATTCCTTCAATTTTCGGTTAGTGGTCGCCAAAATTCTGACGTTTAAAGAAACTTTCTCCTGCCCGCCCAGGCGCTCAACTTCTTTTTCCTGCAATACCCGCAGTAATTTAGCTTGCAGCCCAATATCCATTTCTGATATTTCATCTAGCAGTAGGGTACCGTTTTGAGCCTGCTCAAACTTACCCGGCATAGATTGCACCGCACCTGTATACGCACCTTTTTCATAGCCAAAAAGGATAGACTCCAGCATGTTTTCAGGGATTGCCGCGCAATTTATCGCAATAAAAGGTCCATCATGGTGTTGGGAATTTTGGTGAATAAACCTTGCCATTACTTCCTTACCTGTACCGCTCTCGCCTTGCAGCAAAACAGTAACATCTGTTTTTGCCACTTTAGCGGTTAAGGCATAAAGCTGCTTCATTTTGGAATCCTGAACAACTCTTTCACTAGCTGCTTTAGTTTCTTCAGGCACCACCAATTCAGCCACCTTTTCCACCAAAACAGAGGCCTCAAAGGGCTTGATCAGATAATCTGCAGCGCCAGTCTGCATTGCTTTTACCGCCTTAGGGATAGTGCCATAAGCTGTCATCAGCAATACAGGGATTTCAGGATGTTTTTGCTGCATATTATTCAATAACTGAAAGCCATCCATAACAGGCATCTGAATATCGCTGACCACTAATCTAACAATATTCTTAGCCAACTTGCTGAGCGCTTCTGTACCATTATTGGCAGACACTACTTTATACCCTTCTATTTCCAGGGTGTCGCATAGTGCTTCACATAAATCCAGATCATCTTCTACCACTAACACATCATACTGCTTCATAGCCGTTCTCCATTTTCCGATAGCCATCACCTGACAAATTGGTTATATATTGATTAACGCAGGGCAATAGCAAAGTAAACAAGGTACCTTGACCAAGTTGCGATTCACATTGGATTGAACCGCTGTGCGCTCTGACTACACTGTCTACAACGGCCAGTCCCAATCCTGTTCCTTTCACCTTGGTGGTATAAAAGGGTTCAAACAGTCTCTGTTTTGTATCGTCATCCATACCTGTACCGCTATCCTGTATTCGGATCTGCAAGCTGGTCTGATCCGGCTGATTCAGCTGCAGCGTAATTCTGCCTTCACCATTCTGGGCTTCCACCGCATTATTCAGCAGGTTCATAATAGCCCCTAGCAATGCATCTTCATTCCCCAGCATTACGTCCGCCTGAACGTCATTGCCAATAGAGAATTTAACAGCATTCTCTATCTTTATATCTTGCATATTTTCATTGATTCTTTTCAGCAAATTCTGCAATGAAAAAACATCCATGGTTAAATGGCCTTCTTTAGCAAAGACCAGCATGTCGTTCACCTGCCTTTCCAGATAATTCAGACGTTCAAGGATTTTATTGGAAAATTTGATGCGCTGATTATCAGAAACGGAAACTTTATTCATCTGGGAGGCATACAAAATAGCGGTAGAAAGCGGTGTACGCACCTGATGCGCCATACTGGCCACCATTTCGCCCATCGCTGAAAGATGTTTCTGCTGATTGACCATATCTTGCAATGACCGCAGCTCACTCACATCAGAGAGTAGGATAATCTGGCCCGAGTCATTATTTAATGCATTCTGAGTCACACTGACTCTAATGCCATTTCTTAGCTGCCGTTCGTGAGGGTTATCAAAAACCGAAATCAAGCTGCGTTGAACCACCTCTGACCATTTTTGCCCTATGAGTGGCTCAGATAAATATTTAAGCGCAATATCATTGCAATCTACAACTTTGTTTTCAGCATCTAAAACAATAACTGCCGCCGGCAATGCTGCCAATATCTGCTGTAAACGGTCAGCCAGCTTTTCTTTTTCTATTAGTGTTGTCAGTCGTTCTGTACGGGCGGTAGCCAGCTCTTTACTTAAGGTGAGTACTTGCGTTTGCAACCCTTGGTAAGAATCAGACAGGTTTTGAGAAAGCTCATTAAAAAGCTGAAAAGCATCCGTCAACCTTTCGGCTTTTATTGTTTGAGGAGTAACAGGTGTATTCATATCTGATTATTGCTTTTGTTAGTTACCTAACGTAAAAGCAATAATTAGACCAAGTCAATTATTTATTGTTTTTCAATAGGTTAAAAAAAACAGATGGCAATAATTTGACGAACTATAATAGTATCTTTTTTGCGTAAATTTCGTGGCACAATAGCCACAAGAGTTTGCCCCTACAGGTAAAATTGTCTGCTGTTTCTATAACACGCTAAACGATCAAAAACGATTGTGGTATTCCAGAGAGTCAATAAAGCCACTAATCATATCTATCCATGTCCCCCCGTTATTTTGAAACAATTCTATCCAGTAGACTAACTCTTTTAGATCAGGGCTACGCTGTAGCATACCTGAATAAAGCATAATTAGATTTACAAAACCACCCGTTTTTAAACGAAACTCTTCTGACTCTGAAAAACCCACAATGATTCCACTTCGCCTCTTGCCATTATTAAGTTCAGATACCCAGTAATTAAGTCCATTATAGTCAGGTTCTCTTCCCAAAACATTTTGATAAACTAAAGTCACAAAGTAGTCATTGCTAATTTCCCTATAAATAGCTCTAAATTCAGCTGATTGTATAAAGGCTTCGGAAATAGATTTCAAAGACATACCATTACGAAATTTACTCAGCCAATAGTTTAACCCCTGAATATCTGGAATCCTCTTGAAATAAGCAAGATATAAGCGTACAATAGGAGCAACTCGCCCTGAAAATTCATTAGATCCTATAAAGTTTGCGATCACTTCTGAACGTGGCAAATGCTGTTCATCAATCGCTTTTCGCCAATATTCTATCCCACCGGCATCGCCTTCACGGTGGAAAAAATCCCTATATTGCTGCTCAACAAATAAACGGGCGCTGCCAAAAATACTGTTAGATGATGGAGGAGGATATTTTAAAGAAAAATTGGCCATAACTGATGCAGATGCATTGACAGTAATATCACATACAGCAGTTCCACTACAGTCTCCACTCCAGCCTAAAAAAATAGAATTGTCATTAGTAGAATTCGCAACTAGTGATACTTTGGTATTTTGTACAAACTCTTCAGTACAGTCATTCCCGCAAATAATACCTGATGGACTACTCGAAACTAAACCATCGCCATTGCCAATCAATGAAACATTCAAACTATACTTTTCTTGCTGCTTAAAAACACCTCGCCGATAAATAGTCGCCTGACTGGCCTTTTTGAGCCATAAAGATGAATTGCCTTTTGCCGCTATTAAATTATCAGCAAGAGGCTGGCGAAATAATGAAAAACCAGTCAGATTAGCAAGAGAGACTTCCGGAACAGAATAAATTATGGAGGAATCATCCCCAGTAAATGCCGGACTAACCATATTAAATGAGGAGCTAACTACTTTGACGTTATATGACTTGCCATTCAGTAAGTTTTTTGTACCAATAGTTATGGAACCTAAAGAATCATGCTGCGCCCTTTCAAAGGTAATAATATAATCGCGTGTCTGACTAAAAGAAGCATTTCCAGAGTCACTCTCTGGATTTGGCTGTGTTATAAAAGAAACTCCGCCCGTATTTAGGTCTAATCCATAAATGTTCCAAACCCCTATTTTCGAGCTACTTTCAACTTGAATTTGACTAAATGCATCGTACATCAGCATTGATCCATCCGAACTAAAGTCCATTATATCGGCTCGAAGCACCTCTACTGTATCACCGTCTAACAAAGGTGCTCTAAGTTCAATAGTCTGTGAAGAATCACTAGCAAGATCAATGAGCATAATTTTATTTTCAGGCTCACCTTCTTCATTTAGCAGAATAAGTGCTAAACGTTTGGCATCCGCTGACATTGTTCCAGAATATACCTGCCCAGGGAAACCTAAACAGTCGCCTATCTGTGAGTTATCCGTTTGGTAAATGCAAAAGTCATTATCTGAACTGACAAAAGCCACTTTACTGCCATCTCCAGATACTGAAAGACGTCTTTGCTTCACTTCTATTGGAAATAGTGGGTCTAACTGTTGCGGATCATTAAACGCTTGTTCTTTTCGGCCTATAAAATAGCCAAAATTAGCTTCGCCAGTATCCAAAACATTAGACCCCCAAAAAATAGCTAATGTAGAATCTTCAGCATTGATTACTGGACGCTGATTAGGAACAGGGGGTGCAACATTATCAAAAATTTCTACATGATCAAATGCTTCAGCGGTTATCTTAGCCTGAGCAGATCCAATACCAAACAGTTCTTCCGCAGAAGCTATAGCGCCTCTGCGGGCATCCACAAATTGCGACTGTGGCAAAAGCTTTGTAGTTAAGGTTCTATAAAATATCTGCTCGGCATCACGTATGCCTATTGCACCTGAGAGTCCTTCAGCCAATAAATAAAAGGCATGATTAATGATACTGCTATTAGAATGTACGCCACCAAAATCCCCCGCCTTATCAGCTGATAAATGAATGAATTGAGACATTTTTGCTGGACAAGGCGTATTTCTCCAACAGTGTATCAAGGAAGGCTGTTTATAATTCTGAATTGGCGTGGGAAAAACGCTTGCTCCTTTAAGCCAATCTGGCGAACCTCCTTTTAAACGTGCTTCAGCCATCTCGCCAAAAATATCTGAAAAGGCTTCATTCAATGCACCAGACTGGTTTTGAAATATAAGACCGGCTTCAGCCTGAGTTATTCCATGCGTCATTTCATGTGCAACGACATCAATTGCTTTGGAAAGAGGACGTTTATCACCAAATAGTATATAACGCCCATTCCAAAAGGCGTTTGCTAGATCGTCTCCTAGCCGAACTATGCCAATGATATTTCCACCTTTCCCGTCTATCGAATTTCGATTATATCGTTCAAGAAAATAATCATAAGTCTCAGACAGTCCATAAGACGCACCTACTCCATCGGGAAGCCAGCCATAATTATTGTGTGAGGAGGTGATATGAAAGACAGATTCCGGAAGTTTTTCTTTAGATCCTTTATTCTGGAAATCCAGAACCATAATAGCACCCTTTGCAGAAAAAGGATGCTGTGGGTTGAAGCTATTAAACATAGGTTTACTGGAATCAGCCATATAATAGAGATTATTTTCTCTCCACACATTAAGTGAATGGGAAATGCCAGAAATATCCGTGCCAATGCCCTTAACATTAAAATCCATAACCTGTTCATAGGCATCTAATTTTGTCCCAGTATGCGCGTCAATTATGGCTAGCCAACGTGACGATAGTGAAATTTCAAATTCCATTTTCCATGCAAGGCGAGGGGTACGGTCCACTGGAGCATAAATGATTAGCTCAGGGCTGGGGGTTTCTGCCTTTTCGCCATCTGGTACAATTCCAATGGCGGCATCAATTGCTTCATCGGCTGTTAACGTAGGTTTTGTTACCAGCTTTCGGGGTGTTGAAATATAGGCACCGGACATTAAATCCACATCCCCCTGCGGATCAAGGTGAACCATAAGCTCAGCTGGCCAAACGGGCAGCCCCTTATAAACCTGAGAATAACGCAGATGACATCGCTTGAGCTTATCTTCCTTCCTTTGAATCAATTCAAATTCTTGATCTGGGTTATCAATTTGCAACACACCTTTGTATGCATTGAGGAATTCACGGCCAAGTACTTTATCCTGCTTCTCGCGAGAAATAGGCTGAGAATTCAATCCCGCCAGATATTTTGCCGTAGACAATTCAGTTCTTGCTAACAGCTTGCCTTTTAGCTGGCTAACACTGCCCGTTTTTTTTCGTGACCGCACATCAATAGTAAGTTTTTTTATGGCACGTTTAATTCTTTTTGCCGTGTTATTTGCTTTTTCTGCTAAATACCCAGAATTTGCATTAGTTGCGGTAGATACGGGTAGCCGAGCCGATTGGCTAGTTACCCTCCCCATATTCTCAAATTGCTGCCGTATCCGTTCAATCGCCTCATCGGCCGCCAAATTACCTGAAGAATTCAGCTGTCTGGCGTTCTGCCACAAATCGGGGTCAAAATTAGACTGTACCGATTTTTTCATTGCGGATGGATTAGCCTGTAGCCCAGAAACAATCCCGCCTGCCATAACATTATTGCCTGTAGCTTGACTATTTGAAACCACAGACAGCCCAATGAGCAAAAAGCCAGTCAACTGCTTTAGCCGAAAATGAGAGCTAAATTTTACATTTATTTCATTCATTACAACTTTCCTGATGAGCGAGAATAGACAGAGGGTATTTTGTTTATAACTAGGCCTGTATGGGCATTAACAATGACTTTCCAGCCTTCTGACAAGCTAACGGTTACCGATACCTGATAGGCCAATAAGGGCTTTCGTTTCTGAGTAAGGTAAATAATAGTTTTCAGTTTACACTCTTGGCATTGAGAATCAATTTCAAATATTTTCGCAATATTTTTAAGCACCTGCTTTTTACTGAATATTGACTGGGTATCTAACTTTGAGGGAGTTTTTATATAATCTGCCTGTACCAGCGAAATGTGATTACCTTGATTTAACTGGATTAATATCTCGGCATTCCATATTGGAAAACCTGAATACACCTGCCGAAGGCGAACTTGGCTGTACCCTAGACTGTCTTGGTTAACCGACTTTAATACAAATTCATCTTTGGGGTTTAGGATGCCAAAAAGATCTTTATAGGCATTTAAAAAGGCAATAGCTACTGTTGCGGGATCATCTAAAGACTGGATAGCCCGGAAGTCCCTATCTTCCTCTAAAATAGAGGAAAGATTGCCACCTCGTAAATATGAAGTTGTGCCATCCTCAGGGCGAACAATTACTCTAACATCAAGAGGCAGGCCACTAAGGTTTTTTTGCAGCTTTGAGGGAAATCCGGGGGTTAATGTTTGCGCCAGTGCATCTTTAGTCATGCAGGAGATAACAATGACCAATAAGAGAATAAATATATTTACTGATAAAAAAGCCAGAGTATCATCAATTCCCTTTTTTATTCGAAATCTTCCCGATTGTTTAGTTATTGAAGGGGTTCGTAAGCAAAAAAAACCGCAACCACATGATGTTATTAATAATTTCTGCATAGGCCATATTCCCTTCTTTCATTTCAACCCAGCAAATCGTAACACCCCACTTCAGTTTATTCAACAAACACTGCTCCCTCCAATCCCTATACTGGAAATTAAGACAACTCATATTTACGCAGTTTTTCAACCAATGTGGTCCGGCGCATATTTAACAGTTTTGCTGCATGTGCCACCACACCGTTGCATTCTGCCAAAGCCTGTTTAATCAGGTTAATTTCCATATCCATTAAATATTCTTTTAAATCCATGCCCTGTTCTGGCAGTTGCCGCTCGGCTATCGAACTATTTTCTGCTTCTGGCTCCTGCTCTCTATCAGACAAAAGAGTTTCATCTTTAATATCAATTTCAGAAAGCTCTTCCTTAATCAAAGCATCTATCATCAATCCTTCCGGAATCTCATATTTCTGAAATTTATCAGGTAGTCCCTTTGCATCAATTATTCCATTGGGATTTGTTATTGCCAGCCTTTCTATAAAATTAGATAGCTCTCGCACATTTCCAGGCCAGGGGTGCTGCATCATTAAAGCGAGTGCATCAGTAGTAAATTGCACTGTTTCTCGGTTGCCAGCTTCCATTCTGGCTGTTAAATGGCTGACCAATAGGGGAATATCCTCTGCTCTTTGTTTTAAAGAGGGCAATTCAATGGGAAATACATTTAAACGGTAAAACAGGTCTTCTCGAAACCGCTTTTCTTTAATTTCAGCCTCAAGGTTACGATGTGTTGCGGCAATGATTCTGACATCGCATTCAATGGCTTTATTACTGCCGACACGCTCAAAAACACGCTCCTGAAGCACTCTTAATAATTTAACCTGCATAGGCATAGGCATATCACCGATTTCATCGAGAAACAGAGTGCCGCCTTCAGCCATTTCAAACCGCCCCTGTCTTGCAGTCAATGCTCCAGTAAATGCTCCTTTTTCATGCCCGAACAGTTCACTTTCCAGCAATTCACCCGGGATTGCACCACAGTTAATAGGTACAAAAGGTTTGTTTTTTCTGTCAGAAGCTCGGTGCAAAGCCTGGGCAACCACTTCCTTGCCCGTTCCTGATTCACCCAGTACCAAAACGGTTGCCGTAGACCCTGCAACTTGCCCAATCAATTCTCTTACCTGTTTTATGCCCGCACTTTTCCCAGCCAATCCCTTATTAGAAACTGCTGTTTTTGATGCCTGCTTCATTGACTGCACAGGCACTATTTTTGGGGAAGAAATTTTTTTTAAAATCTCGGTCAACATTGGGTAAAGTGTTGGCCATTCACAGCTCTGTGTTACCATTTGCTGCACCGCTGTAGGAACCTGTATTGACGCTCCCTTTTCTATCAGCAAAAAAATTGGCAGCTCTACACTCAAATCCTGCACAGATTTAATCAATGTCGCTAGTTTTTCACAGCCATTCCCTATAAATATTGCCCTTAAGTTCTTCAAGCTGTTTAATGCAGAAATATACTCAGAGGAGTTTACTATAGAAACCTGATATTCCAAAAATGACAAAATGCTCTCAAATTGCCGAGTCCTTATTTCATCATCATCAATTAATAGTAATTGCGGCAAAACCATATGCTTACACTCTATCCTAAATTACATACAGTATAGCAGCCTTTTTAAAAATTATTAGCCTCTCGGAAAAGAAAAAAACAACTGCAATTATCCTAAAAATATCATTTATTTTCAATATTCTATAAGAGCTTATTAATGCTTGTTGAAGTCGTACCATGATTCCCCCTCCTATAAATTTCAAATCAAAACTTGACAAATATTTCTCAACATACAAACTAGGGACTTGTATTTTAATTTTGAGTCACTTCTTTGAACGACATATCTCTAAGTATATTGTTCGGTATACTTGCCGGCCTATTACTGCTCTCTGCTTTTTTCTCAGGTTCTGAAACGGCGCTGATGACTTTAAACCGTTATCGACTGCAACATTTAGTTAAGCAAAAACATAGAGGTGCCATCAAAGCCAATAGGTTATTGCAGCGACCCGACCGATTAATGGGACTCATTCTACTGGGTAACAATTTTGTAAATATTGCGGCATCTTCTTTGGCAACAATCATAGCCATAAGGCTAATTGATGACGGTATTGTCAATCTCAGTCAGGAAGAAATAATCCTTGCCTCAACTGCCACTTTAACTTTTGCAGTTCTTATTTTTTCAGAAGTTACACCTAAAACATTGGCTGCTCTTAAACCTGAAATTCTTGCATACCCCGCCGCCTGGGTCTACACCCCGCTATTAAAACTATTTTACCCCTTTGTTTGGGTGGTAAATTTGATTTCTAATCTGTTATTGCGCTTAGTGGGTGTTAACGCATCCAAAATAAAAAAAGATCAGCTCAATAAAGATGAACTGAAAAGCATTGTTGCGGATGCTGAAGATCTGATGCCTGCCAGGTACCAAAACATGCTGTTAGGCATTATTGATCTTGAAACAGCTTCTGTTGAAGATATTATGACACCAAGAAATGAAATTCTTGGCATCGATTTGGAAGAGCCTCTTGAGTCCATTATTCAGCAAATCCAGACTAGCTCTCACACTCGGCTTCCTATCTATAAGAAGAGCATAGACAGGGTTATTGGTTTTTTGCATTTAAGATCGCTGATTCCCTTAATCAACCGCACAGATTTTGACAAACAGAGCATCACCGAAAACATGGACAAGCCTTTCTTTATACCTGAAAGCACTCCCCTGCATAAGCAGATACAAAGCTTTAAAGCAGAGAAACTGCGTATCGGCCTTGTTGTTGATGAATACGGTGATGTACAGGGCTTAGTTACACTTGATGATCTATTGCAAGTCATTGTAGGCGAATTAGTTGCAGAAGAAGCCGATGTTAAGGAACAGAAAGATGGCAGTGTTCTGGTTGATGCCAGCGTAACTGTTCGTGAACTTAATCGCATCACTCAATGGTCTCTGCCTACGGAAGGCCCAAAAACCCTCAACGGCCTTATTATCGAATATATGGAAACAATTCCGGAACCTGGTACCAGCGTTCCCCTTCATGGCTACCCCCTGGAGATAATTAAGCGAGATGAAAATACCATCAAACTCGTTAAGTTCTACCCAAAAAAATGATACTTTAATTCAGCAAGCTTTTTTATACAGTCTATAATATTAGATCTAAGCAAGTCATTTTACGAGAGCAATGGCAAAATTTACGATTTACTTTAAAGATAAAGCAATTCAATCGTACATCTACGATTCAGGTACCGTCCACATTGGCCGTGACGATTCCAATGATTTAGTGATAGACAATCAAGATGTTGCGCCGGCGCATGCTGTTGTGATTATTAAAGAAGACAGCTACATTATCAAACAGTTAAATGAAGCCCACCCTTTAGTCATAAACAAAGAACCTGTTAAAGAAGCCATCCTTAAAAATCATGATGTTATAACTGTTGGCAAACACAATATTGTTTTTTCTGAAGCAGAGTCAACAGTATCCACTGAAAATGAACATATTGAATTTGTTAACATAAAATCAAACGAAAAACAGGATACTCCTAATGCCAGTCTTCAGGTATTAGATGGCCACCATATTGGCAGAATACTTCCATTAAAAAAATCCATGACCCGTTTTGGACATGGTGGCTCCGGCGTAGTTATCATTTCCAAAAGAAAGGACGGCTATTTTATATCCTCCTTAGAAAGTGACCCTAGCATTCAGGTTAATCAAAAACCTTTAGGAGATAAAACTATTCATTTAAAAGTAAATGATATTGTCCTTATTAATAATATTTCGATGCAATTTTTTCTAGAGTCTTAATCATGAATGACCTAACAAACGACAAACGCCATTTTCATCGTATTTTTTATAACGCTGATGCTACCTTAAGCAGTGAATCGAGTTCTCAATCCTGCAAATTAATCGATATATCATTAAAGGGCTGTCTTTTAAGGTTTGAAGCACCCTGGACCGAACCTTTAGATAGCCTTTACTCACTTAACCTACAATTGTCTGATGATGTAAGCATTAGCATGCAAGTGAGTGTTGCACATGTTGTCGGTAACAATGCCGGGTTTAAATGTGAACATATTGATATAGACAGCATCTCACAATTACGCCGTCTAGTTGAACTGAATCTTGGCGACAGCGATATATTGGAAAGAGACCTATTGGCTCTTACCTCATAAAAAATAGCCATGGCAAAAAAGTAATATTTAGAAATATCCAAAGGCATCAAGAGCTTCGGAGACTGTTGATGCTGCACTAATGGTTAATCCTTCAACTGGCTCTTTAGGTGCATTAGCCTTAGGAATTACCGCCTTTTTAAAGCCATGTTTTGCCGCTTCATTCAGCCTTGCAAAGCCATTTGCAACGGGTCTTATTTCGCCATTTAAGCCAATCTCGCCAAAAAACACTACATCATGAGGAATCACTTTATTTTTAAGGCTAGAAACAACACCTATTATAATAGCCAAATCAGAAGCCGTTTCCGTGACTTTAATTCCACCCACTACATTTGCATAGATTTCATCATTCGCAGTAAAAATACCTGCATGCCGTGTTAAAACAGCCAACAGCATTGCCAGTCTATTCTGATCTAGACCTACAGCTAACCTGCGTGGGTTACCATACTGACTTTCAGTTACCAGCGCCTGAATTTCTACCAGCAAAGGCCGGGTTCCTTCCCATATTACAGTAACAACACTGCCTGACGAAGGTTCATCTGCCCGCGACAGGAACATAGCCGATGGGTTTTTAACCTCTTTCAGCCCACTGCTTCCCATAGAAAAAAAACCCAGCTCCCCAACACTGCCAAACCTGTTTTTATCTGACCTTAATACCCTAAACCTTGCATCATCCGTCGATGACAATATCACCTGTGCATCAACAATGTGACTCAAGGTCATTGGACCTGCCAGAGACTGGTCTTTTGTAACATGCCCCACCATAAAGATAGAGATGTTATTTCTTTTTGCATATTGAGTTAAATAGCTGGCAGACTCTCTTACTTGGGAAACTGAACCGGGTGCTGTATCAGAATCAGCGGTATGCATAACCTGAATTGAATCAATAATAAGCAACACAGGCTTTTCTGAATCCACAACATCACAAATGCTCTGCACCGAAGTTTCAGTCAGCATTTTAATTGATCGGGCATCAAGGTTTAGGCGGTTGGCTCTCTCTGCTATTTGCTGTAAAGACTCCTCTCCAGAAACATAGAGTACGGAAAACCCCTTTTGAGCAACACTGGCAATGACCTGCAGCAGAATAGTACTTTTACCTGCACCTGGAGCTCCGCCAATCAATACTACACTGCCCCTGACAATTCCGCCCCCTAAAACACGATCAAATTCAACGAAACCGGTGGAAATTCTTTCTGCCTGCGCTAAATCTACATCAGAAAGGAATTTAACCTCTGAGTGGGCACCTGCATAGCCAGCTGTTTTTAAACTCTGTTTTGAAGCAGCTGCACCTAAACGTATTTCCTTAATAACATTCCATTCTCCGCAGCTTGTACACTGTCCCCCCCACCTAGGGTATTCCGTACCGCATTCAGTACAAACAAACGCAGTTTTCTGTTTTTTAGCCATGCTGTCATATCCGAGAGTAAAATAAAAAACCCATCCTCTGTAAATTTTCGGACAATTGCTTTACATATACTCTGCCAAATACAATTAACATTTATAATCAATAAACCTTAAAACTGTCGGAACTATATTTAATATGCTGATCCGTTGCCTTATTAAACACAGAACCTAAAACATTAACGTCTTTTAGCAATTCGGCTGCATGCTTTAATTCATCTGTTTTGGTGTGTCCTTCATCTACAACTAACAAAACACTGTCAACATAAGGCGAAAAACTCAGTGCATCTGCCTGAGTCAAAATAGGCGGCATATCAAAAATTATAATCCGTGATGGATAGCGGTTCTTTAACTCATCAACCAATTGAATCATTTTAGGAGATCGCAATATTTCCGTTGAATTAAGCACAGGCTTGCCCGCAGGCAGCACAACTAAGCGCTCGATACTTGGATTTATCAGCAATTCATGAACAGGTCTGTCATGCAACAGATAATCTCCCAGTCCCTCATCAGCTTCAATATCAAGCATGGTATGAATTGCTGGGCTATTTAAATTTGCATCAACCAGCAAAACCGTCTGATCCAATTCCATTGCAATGCTAATTGCCAAATTTACGCTTATTAAACTGCTCCCAGCCCGATTACTTGCTCCGCTCACTGCAAAAGTAGTCCAGCTATTGCTGTCCATTACCTGAAGTATGCGGGTACGCAGCATTTTATATGATTCTAACCAATTTCCAGGCTTAAAAGTCGTAATCACTCTGTTCTCATGCAGTTTAGCATTATTGGGTTTTTGAACTCGTGTCAAGATATAATTTATACTTTCAACTTCTTTTTTCATAAGCTATTTTTTAATTTGGTGAATCCTAAGGGTAATTTAATTGATAAGAGAAATTTACAAGTTCTGTCCTACAATTCACTTATCGCATTCTCCCGCAAGCCAGGAGAAAGATAAAAACAAATATGATTAAACTATATTCGCAGCTTTATGCATTAATAACCCGTAATAATTTATACCAAAACACGTCTAAAGGCATAAATAGAAAATGAAACGCAGTTATTAAAGCAATTAATAACAATAAAACCGAGAGATACATGATTCTTTTATTCCTCCTTGTATTTTCGAATTCATGCTTATTTTCCAGATAAGGAATACTGGCTAACGGAACCGTGCCTAAAATCCCAGCCACTGTGTTTTCATTATAAATTGACGTATCCATAGCTTCAGTTGCCGCAACTGTGGCAATACCAGCACCTATCGCCAATATAAAACTTAAAAACAATATTGCAGGACGGTTAGGGCTTACGGGTTCCAATGGCTCCTGTGGCGGATCAATAAGCGTGAAGCGCTCACCTTTACGGTCAGCTTCCAGGTGCTGAGAAATCTCTGCCTCCATCTCCCTTGCACTTACTTCCCTGTAGCGTAAATTGGTATTATCAAGTTCTTGCACCATATCTAAATATTCCTTTTCAACCAAGGGTGCTCTTCGTACCAAGTTTTTTAACTTCTCAATTTTTTCCTGCATTCTTTTACGGGTATACCCAACCGATTTAAGCTCTGTATTGACAGATTCTAACTGAGATATCATGGTAATATATGCGGGATTATCAGGTTCTATAGATGAGCTGACAACAATTGATTTTTTAGATTCAAACATGGTCTCTTGCAACTGAGCAATCTGTTTTTTTAGCGCAAGCACATCCGGATGCTCATTGGAATATTTTTTCAGCATTGAAGCCAGTTCAACTTTCTTTTCAGTCAATTCCGAATTCAAATCATTCAAATCAGAATTTTCACCAATTTGACTTTTGAGTGATGCTATTTCTCTTTTAGCGGCAACAACATCTGGATGATTTGCCGAGTAGGTTGCCAATAGCGAAGGGTATTGAGATTCAAGAATTTGCAGCCTATCTTTTATATCAAAAACCCGGTTACCGACTGCATTGGTTGCCAATGCATTTGGGTCAATCTGTGCCAACTGCCCCTGTAAATAAAAATGACGCTCCTGAAGTGAACGCTCCTGACTATCCAGATTTAATAGCCGGCTATTCAAAGCTGTAATTTCCTGTTGATTGAACTGGGTAATTTCTGGCAATGAATTCAAGTTTTTTTCTTTATAAGTAGCCAGTTTATCCTGCATTGCTTGCATTTTTTCCTTAAGCCTTTTTTTCGCCTCACTCAAAAACAAAGTGGCATTTTCTGCAGACAAAGTACGTGACTTAATATTTTCCTTTAAAAAAATAGTAGACAATTCATTAGCAACATTTTTTGCTACAACCGCCGACTCATCTTCAAAAGACAAAGTAAATGCAATGGTTGCCTGGGTAGGTGCTCCTCCTCTTCGCTTATCAACCACATCAGCACTGATCGTATCAACAGTAATACGCTCACGCATCTTGTCTAAAATAATTTCTAGGGAATCATTCTTTCGATCTTGGGCATAAAGGTCATACTTTTTTATGATCTTAGATAAATTTACACGCGTCATAATCCGCTGACTGATAACCTGAATGCGCTGATCAGCATAGGTAGTCACGGTTGATCTAACTAAGTCTGTTGGTATATCCTGCTCTTCAATTAGAATGGTAGCACTTGAACTGTATACCGAAGGCAATAAAGTGGCTAATAAAACTCCAAGTAAAGCAAAAAGAACAAAAGGAATAATAAAATATTTACGCCGTCTTTTAAGGATTTTAAGATAGTCCCTAAAATCAGATTCCTGATTTTCCTGGTTTTCCATATTGTTGGTACCTAATAATTTAGAATGATTAATAAAAGAAAGCGAGGAGCAAACTTACCTTTATCTTTTTTTTAAATGTAGCTGAAAGTTAATAAAAAATAGCCATTTTCTCATGTCAACCACCCTCGAAAGGTATGAGGAAAAGCCCTGAGCAACCATGTTAAACAACATCTATTCTAGATAAGTCAAAAAAGCACAGCATTATTCTGCAATGCTCTTCAATATATCTTTAGCCTGATCTATCCCCATATAATCAGCTCCCTTTGAGGTAGCCTTTTTCAAATAGTTCCGAGCTGACTCATTATCGCCCAGCTTATAATAAATCATTCCCATATGGTAATTTATTTCTGCAACATCACCATTCATCTCGACCACAGATTCCAGAATTTTCTGGGCCTTTTCATAATGACCCTGTTTATAAGCTATCCAGCCAGCAGTATCCAATATGCTTGGGTTTTTACTTTTTTCCAGTGGAGCTGCCAACTTTTCTGCACGATCTAAAGTTTCTTGGCTTCCGCCATATTCAGCTAAAAAACTTACTAAATTATTAATCACAATGACTGAGTCAGGGTGTAACTTATATGCCTGCTCATAGAGGTCTATAATTTTATTATGGTCATTATCTTTTTTATAAATTGATGCCAACATCTCTATCAGCCCTATTGAGCCTTTAGTTTTTTCAATCCCATTTTTTAAGACTTCAATCGCCCCCGCTTTATCCTTATTCATCAGTGACACTAAAGCCAGATTTCGGTATACACTAAACCATTCCGGCTTAATTTCTACAGCCTGACGAAAAGCCTTTTCTGCATCTATCAGTTTTTTATCACGTAAAAAAACTTCACCCATCAAGTTATAGGCAACAAAGTGATCTTTCTTCTCTCTGACTACTTTGTTTAAATAAGAAAGGGCATTGCCAGACTGATCCAGCAACAAATAACTTTTAACCATTTGCGTTAAAGGCTCAACAGACCCGGGCTTAAGCAATAACGTCTGTTTAAACGCTTTAATACTTTCCTGCCACTTTTTTTCTGCCTGATAAGCCAGACCGGATAAATAATATCCTTTTGCGGCATCCCCGCCTACAGTCCTAATTTGCTCTGAGACATCCTGTGCTTTATCCCATTTTTTTTGAAGCATTTTTATCTTGAAGAGATATTCAAGTGACTTTTTATTTTTCGTATCCAATTTTAAGGCTGCTAAAACATCCGCTTCTGCCTGCTCTGGCTTTCCTAAGCGAAACAATAATTCAACCACCCTTAACCTTGCCTCTATGTCAGAGGGTGCAATTGAAACAATCTTTTGCAGATTTTCCAAGGCAAGTTCTGCATCGTTATTGGCAATTTGAGCTGATGACAGCAGTTTCAATAACTTGATATTTTCCGGCTGACCTACCAATGCCGCACGAAAATCAGCTATCGCGTCAGGAATTTTTTTATCTGCCAAAGCAAACTGGCCTCGTAAAGTTAACGCCTCAGCATCACGCGGGTTCTCTTCCAAAACTATTTTTATTAACTCTTTAGCCTGGTCAACACGTTTTGTTGAAGCATAAAGTCTCGCCAATGCATTTCTGGCCTTAATTCCAGAAGCACCTAGCTTATCTAACTCAACCACTTTATTTAAAGTAGCTTCTGCTGCAGCTAAGTCTTTTTTTCCCATTTGCAAGGCTGCCAATTTAAAACGCAAAGCGTAGGCTTCAGGCGACTGGCTGATCAGTGCTGACAACTCATTAATTGCTTTATCCGGACTATATTTATTTGCTAAAAAATCAATTAAATAGAACTGAGCAGCCTCGTCATCGGGGTTTTGCTTAACCGCACTTCTCAATACCTTTTCAGCTTTTTCCATTTGCTTTTCAAGCAAATAGAATTCAGTCAATCGCTTATAGTGCACCAATGAATCCGGCTTAATTTCAATCAGTTTTTTTAGCTCACTCTCCGCCTCGGCCATTAACTTTTGCTTATGATAAAGCTTTGCCAGCATTACATGCATTTCTTCATTGTCAGGTGCATCTACGATACCCTGCTTCAACAGTTTAACTGCCGACTCAATTTCACCCGTTCTTGTATATATAGCAGCCCTCATTACAATGGCCGAAGAAAAACCGGGACTTTGCTGCAAAACCTTTTCAATGCTTTTAACAGCCTCATCAATATTATTTTTAACTAAGTTAACTGTTGCCTGAAATAGCAGTACTTCATTATCATCTGGTGCAAGAGCAAGCGCTTCATTCAGCATTTTTTCAGCTTCGTCAAGGTTCCTGCTCATTAAAAAAAGCTGGCCAACCCTAACTCGGGACATCACATGCGTTTCATCGGAACTGGCAAGCGAGCGGTAGTGTGCAAAAGCTTTTCTTATTTCCCCCTGTTTACTTAAAGTTTCGGCTAGCTGATAACGGCCTTCACTATCTTTAGGGTCAATTTGCAAAACATTTTTAAATGCCAACAATGCCTTTTCATACCGGCCTTGCTTAAACAGCTCTTCTCCCTGCTGCAGATATTTATTTTTGCGCTCCTCTGCTCCGCCGCAGGCAATTAACCCGGCAACAATACAGGCAACACCCAATTTCTTTATTGCATTTCGTTTTTGCATCAACTCTATTCCAAAAGAATTTATAACTATCTTAATAAAAAATGGAAAACTATTCCCAGCAACGGCTTTAAAAAACCAGTCTATTTAAGGATATAATATTTAATGGCCACTACCAAATCACGGTCTTAGACAAGAGCAGATTATATCTCACAAAAAGATAAAAAGACCTGTTATTTTCTCACTCCAGCACCTTTGGTAAAAAAACATAAGACACCTAAAGATGCTTGCATTTAAAAAATAGGTTATTTCACACAGTAAATATGTCATTTCCCTGCTATTTATTTTAAAAAAATAATACACCATACTAACAAACCTATTAAAAACAACATAATATAACATTGGCATAGATAGTGCTTTAAATCAAACAACTACAAAAGAGAAGGAATTCCCTTAAAAGGATTTTTGTAGTTCACAAGCCATCCCACCGCAAGGAGGGTTTGGAAAGCCGGGGGTCTTATTCATATAGACAATCGGCTGCCTCCTTAAGGATAAGGCGGGCGGGAAAAGGAATTTAGGGCAAGATGCCCTATAATTTCCGCATTTTTGCTAGTCAGGAACATAACTTTGCATCACCCCCTCTGATGCAAAGGTTCCTGCACTACGCATTTATTTGCACTTATCCATCAACAAATCAAACACCACCTTACCTTTTCTACTCCCAACACTCTCAATGCCCTTTCAGCAAGCGATGAATGACAGAAAGCTGTTCTGCAATTAGAGAACTGGAATTAAATAACGAAACGAACCGATCTTTCCTGTATTTTTAAAAACTTAAGCAACATCATATGCGGTCAGGTAGAGTTGCCAACTATCCAGCCAAAATCAATTACGTATCTAGCCGTTGAAAAACCAAACAGAGAACCTTTTTTGCACTAGCTTGTCTCATTACAAATGGCATATGGCTGCAAATAACCTTTCATTGCCTGCAAAACCCTAAGCTTAAAAAAAATATAATTCATGCAATACGATAATTTATTACATTTTTTTACTACTCTTAATTATTCTTGACTAACTACTTTTGAGAGGTGGGAATTCGATGACTCAACTTTTTTATATGTTCCCGCAAAAATCACAGTATAGCAATACTATACGTACAAAATGCCTGCCGGCCCTATTCCTATTTCTGCTGACAGGCTTCACCCCCCTATCTGCAACTGCCATTGTTCCAATAATATTTAGCCCTCTGCCTGCATTAACAGCGAATGAACTTGGTGTTATTGTTAACGACTCTGACCCTTTAAGCATTAAAATTGCCAACTATTATCAGCAACAAAGAAAAATACCCGATCAAAATATTATTCATGTCCGCTTCAACCCAAATTACAAAACCTTACCCATTGCCATATTCAACAAAATAAAACAGCAAGCTGACAAACTAACACCTAAACACGTCCAAGCATACGCCTTAACCTGGATGCATACTTATCGCGTTGACTGCATGTCGATCACTACAGCATTTGCCGCCGGCTATAACAGCTCTTTTTGTGCCAATGGCTGCAAAAAAACTCAACCATCACCCTACTATAATAGTGAAAAAAACAAGCCTTTCGATGAATACAAATGGAGACCAGCCATGGCACTGGCTGGTGAAAATTTTGCTGATGTCAAAGCCTTGATAGACAGAGGCATTGCATCTGATTATAGCCACCCGCTAGGTACCGCCTATCTACTAAACACCTCAGATAAAGCCCGAAGCAGCAGAGCTGTTTTTTTTCCAAAAATAGCACTTCTTTTCAATGGCATATGGCCTATAAAAACTTTGCAACAGGATTATATAGAGAACAAAACAGATGTTCTGTTTTATTTTACAGGCAAAACGCATATTAAAAAAATTCAGTCCAATCACTTTTTACCCGGTGCAATAGCCGATCATTTAACCTCAGCCGGAGGCGTATTGCCGGGCAGTAAACAAATGAGCAGTCTAGAATGGTTAAAGGCAGGAGCAACCGGGAGCTACGGTGCTGTAGTAGAGCCGTGCAATTTTGTTCAAAAATTTCCAAACCCAGGTATATTGATGTTGTATTACCTTAGAGGCAACAGCTTAATTGAAGCCTATTGGAAAAGTGTTGCCTGGCCTGGCCAAGGCATTTTTATTGGTGAACCGTTGGCCAAACCTTTTGCTTATCAGACAAGGCCGCCGGCTCAAAACATCCTTTAGCAACGAGGATTTATTGCAACCCTCATTTATCATATAAATCAAAATTTTAAAATTAAAAAGCTTCATATTCCGAAATTTTACTTAATTATTCACTCTGCTATACTTAATGCAACGGATAAAGATAAAAACTTCTAATTAAAATGAAACCCGAAAGACGTCGCCACCATAGAGTAAAACCCAAAAACGTACAGGCAGATGTGCTTTCCGCCGTCCCTTCCGAAGTAGAAATTTCGTTAACTGGTGAAATTTTAGACATTAGTCGCACAGGCATTAGGATAAAGCTCAGAAAACCATTAGGGAAGAAAGTTAATGACAACCTAAAAATAACCATGACCTTGCCTGAATCCGGCGTTCCATTTACAGTACATGGGACTCTTAAACACCTACATTCTGATACAGAATATGGTGTGCATTACACTCATCATATCGATGGCTCAGTTGATGACATGCTCTTTGAATGCGTCAAGCTGAACGACTCTACGCTTTTAATTAAATCACGGTAATTTTTTCGCTGCGCCTAATTATGCAGGCATCCATAATAGCGTCTCTAGGCCTCTTACAACCCAGCATAAAAACTGGCTCATAATATTGCTTCGGTCCTCTTTGAAGTTTGATTTGGTGGGTGTTGAGGGGATCGAACCCCCGACCCTCGCCTTGTAAGGGCGATGCTCTCCCAGCTGAGCTAAACACCCATCTATCAAGTATCAAGGATAGAGCATTGTACATGCTTTTTTATTTTTTAGCACAATAAAAATATCTGATTGCCCACTTAAACAAAATAAAGACTGAAGTTACTGCAACACTTTATGTCACGCGTCATGCCTGCCATTGCTCCCTATTAGAAATATACATTTAAAGATCTAGATTCCTGACTAGATAATGCTGAAATGACATGACCTCTGGAACTGATCTTTTTAAGTGGCGATAACTCCTAGGTAAACAGGAAAATGCAAGTTAACGGCCATTCAGCCTAAAATAAAACTTGCCTCTTAGGTATCTGAAAATAAATAACTTTCCCATTTTACAAAAGAGCAAGCTTTTGTTTGTCTCCGGGTAATTATACAGTTATTTACTTCCAGTAGCCTTAGTAACCCATACAGAACTTAGGTTAAGCGTTTTTTTAACTTTAACTGCATATGCAGCCGCTTCATATTTACTTTTAAATCCTTTGACTCTTAATCGAAACCATTTTTTACCCTTTATATTAACCTCTTCAACTATAGCAGGAATGCCCTTTTTCTTAAATTCTTCTGACTTTCTTTTGGCATACCATTCCTGTTTAAAAGAAACCAGGTTAACAACCCACTCCACTTTCACAATAGGTTTCTTAGTCTTTTTAACTCGCCTTTTAGCTGGGACAATTCTTTTCTGCTGCTCCAGTGTCTCAACCGAAGCCAGCAAACTCTCTATGGCTTTTTGGGCATGGTCATTTTGCCCTGCCAAGTCATCAACTATTGCTTTTAAAGCATCAGATTGCCGGATGCTTTTATTCATCGCATCCAGCTGCTCATTAAGCCTCTCATTTTCTATTTTTAGCGCATTAATTTTAAAATTGACTTCCCGCATGCCTGAACCAATATCTTTGGCAGTAATAATCTCTATTTCTTCTTCCAGGGTTGCAACTAATTCTGTGAGGTTTTCAGCATCAGTCTTCGCACCATAGCCAACTGCCCCTAAGATTCCGGCAACTAACAGTGCCAAAACTGCAACCCCTAAAGCAACATAAGTTAAAGTAGGCACTTTACTTTCACTTTCTCTTACCGCTTTTTTCAGCTTACGCTGTTCTTTTTGCAGCGAATCTATCTCTTCAGCTGCAGAATCGTCTTTTTTTGCTGTTGTCGCGGTTAATGTGGCAACCAGCTCTTTCAATTCTTCATTATCAGCCCAAAGCTGACTAACCTGAGCATTAAGCTCATTAATTGTCGAGTTAACCTGGGTTACATCTTCGACTGTTTTTTCAACTATTAAGCTTTGCGCATCCAGCGCATTCCGGAAATCAGCTGACTCAATCTTATTCTCCGCATTATCCTGCTCGATGCTATTTTCCTCGGAGGGTTCGGTATAAACAGGAGAGTCATATTCAAGATCATCCGACTCTAGCAGCTCATCATCCGCCGATATGTCAAAATCAAGCATATCATCCTTAATTTCTGCATCGCCTTGTTCATCTAAAGGTTGTGAATCAATTAAACCCTCATTTACAACCTCCTTTTCACCTTCTTCGGAATCAGCCTCAGATAGGCTCTCTTCAGAAAGGACCTCTTTAACATTTGAATCTGTCATTTCAGCTTCAGAAAACTCATCCTTAACTTCTGTATCTACAGAATCAAGCAAATCATCTACATTAAACTCATCTTCATCTGCAAACTCATCATGTTCAACATCTTTTTCTGCAGAAATAGAATTTTTCCCAATTTCAACAGGGTTATTATCTTGCTGTTTTTCATCAATCATCTTGCTGGGGATACTGTCTTCCAATTTTGAATCAATCTGCTCATCAGCAGAAAACTCATCATCCACTAACAGCTGGTCAATCACATCTTCATCATCAATCAATTCATCCTGTTCATCTATTGAGGACTCAGCATCATTGAGAATTGCATCCAAATCATCTGCAAAATCATCGGATAACTTTTTATTTTTTTTATCTTTTGAGTCTGACATTTTCACTCCCTTAGACAGGTGTCTTCATACTATTGCAAAAGTAATTCTTCAAATTATAGCTCTCTTCTCTCTAGTCGGCTGACTATAATAATTCTTAACTAAAAATTTATGTCCGGGCTCATGTTCCGAGCATTTAAGTTTCTCTAAAACATCATCATGTTTTTTATTGTTTTTGATGCTACACTGCAGAAAAAACTAGGACACCCTTCATGCAACTTACGATTACAGCACTAGGAAATAAATCAACCCATTTTATTGCCGAAATCCTAGCCACTATTTCCAACTGTCAGTGCAATGTACTGGATCTTAAAGCCTCAAACCTTGCACAATCAACAGCAATCTACCTATTGATTGACGGCGACTGGAATCACATTGCAAAAGTTGAAACTTTACTTGAGAATTTGAAAAATCAGCTTGAAATTCATATTAATTCAATCAGACCAGAATCTAACACAAAAAAATCTAATTCTATCCCTTATTCTTTAGAGACTATTTCAATTGATCGGCATAATGTTTTAGAAGACATTGCCAATTTTTTATATGACCGTGAAATATGTATCGAAGAAATCAATGCCAGCAGCTACCCTGCTCCCTATATTCAGACTCTAGTCTTTTCAACAAAGTTCATCATACTTATTCCGCCTCAAGTCCGTCTGCTCATGCTGCGGGAAGAGTTTTTAGATTTTTGTGATACCCTAAATATAGATGCCATTATTGAACCTATCAAACGCTAACATGACTAAAATTGAATTAAACAAGACCGTTCCAGACTTTGAAGCCGAATCAACGGGGGGGATGCCTTTCAAACTCTCTAATTTCAGAGGAAAAAAAGTACTTATCTATTTTTATCCTAGAGACAATACCCCCGGCTGTACACAGGAAGGAAAAGATTTTAGAGATAATATTGAACAATTCTCAGCCTATAACACAGTGATTTTTGGCGTATCCAGAGACAGTGTAAAAGTACATGAAGGCTTTAAAGCCAAGCAAGCATTTCCCTTTGAACTTTTATCCGATAAAGATGAAAAGCTCTGTCAGCTATTTGATGTTATTAAAATGAAAAATATGTACGGAAAACAGGTTCGGGGTATAGAAAGAAGTACCTTTTTGATTAATGAAGAAGGCGTATTAATTCATGAATGGCGCAAAGTAAAAGTAAAAGTACATATTGAAGAAGTACTGCAAATACTGGCAGAAATTACCTAGCAACTTGTTATTGTGAAATCAGTACGGTAAAGGCGTTGCACGCTGCAGCGTCTCCGTTCGTCAATAGGAAGTGTCTAAATGAGATTCCCCTAACGTTGGCCATGCATTTAAAATCGCCTTAACAGCTGTTGCTAATGGAATGGCAAAAAACACGCCCCAAAAACCCCAAAAACCGCCAAAAAATAAAATTGCAATAACAATAGCAACAGGGTGTAAATTAACCGCTTCGGAAAAAAGAAGCGGGACCAATATAACTCCATCAATTGCCTGAATAATTGAATAGGCAATTGCTATATACATAAACTCATCAGACGTAAAACCCCATTGCATAATAGCCACTCCCAATACAGGAAAAGTCACTAATGTGGCCCCCACATAAGGAATAATGACGGAAAGTCCCATTAATACGGAGAGCAATATCGCATAATTTAAACCCATTAAATTGTAGATTATATAGCTGGCAGAACCAAGAATAATGACTTCTGCAAACTTTCCCCGAACATAATTTGCAATTTGCATATCTACCTCTTCCCAGACTTTAACCGTTAAACTCCTGTCCTTTGGCATAAAGTTAAGAAACCACTTAACTAGCGTTTCTCTATCTTTTAAGAAGAAAAACACCATCAATGGAACTAAAAACAAATAGACCATAGCGGTCACAAGACTCACTACTGATGCGGCCGAATTTGAAATCAATTCTTGGCCATAATCCAATAATTCATCCTGAATAGAGAACATTACCCCTCTTATATTTTCTTCGGTAATATACTGAGGATATAGCTCGGGCAATCGCATAACTTCTGCCTGTGCACTTTTAATAAATTCTGGTATACGCTGTACAAGCTGAACTGCCTGGGCTGAAGCCATAGGCATCAAAACAAATATCACCAGGCCTAAACAGGCTAGAAATCCTGAAAAAACAATATATACGGCAGCAAGGCGAGGCACCTTTTTTTCTAATTTTTTAACAATGCCCTGCAATAGATAAGCAACCACCACTGATAAAAAAACCGGCATCAAAATATCAGACAGGGTAAAAATAAGAACAAACCCAACAATTAAAATCAATGCTAGCGCCACAGCTTGAGAGTTGGGTAAAATGCGCCGAAAACTATCCCTTAAAAATCGAAAATTAGAAAAATCAGTTTGTGAATTCATTATTTTATAATTGTTATTATTTGCTTTGCATTCTACATTAATGATGATCCTTACGTTTTAATAAATCTTATTGCCCATTTTCAATAGCACCTGTACAAAATAAACGGACTTCAAATAATGAAAAGAAGCCCTTGTCCAAATTACCATTGAATTGCTTCAACACCATCAAAAGTTAGCTCACTGCCATCTGTCAACGGCTCTAATTAAAAATGGAGGTGATGTTTGATCATAAAGAGCTAAAGAATTGACCATTTCGCCTTTGCTCTTTCCTTAACGCTGAAAAACCAGTTATTTATAACTATAAATCAGTAATTTATTAACATACTTACAAGAAACAGCCTTTTTTAGCTTCTCAACTCCTTGAACTTATAAAAAAACCATCTAAACTTGGTGCTATATCACAGTTAAGCAATTGGAGATAAACAACCCACCCATAATTCGTAAATTTTTTTTCGTCTAAGGTTTTATTGCGAAGGGCGCATAGCAGACTATGTAACCGCGACAACAAAATCTAACACGAAAAAAGACAAGCAAGGTGGGTGGGCTATTTGTTTCCAGCTGATTAAGTTACGGAAAAATTTCGCAGCCTTGTGGCTACTAAGTATACAGCTGTTTCACTACTAATTGACCTAAAAAATTAGTTAGATCACGGCTACAAGCCCAACTGAATTTTAGCTACTCTAAAGCAGAAACCGTAACACCTCTACAATTGGGAATTAGGTTTAATAACCTTTATTAACAGGAATTTAACGTGCATCTGTTTAGCAAACTATTGGGTAAAAAAATAGCTAGCAAAGGCATTGTCGCTCTGAGTTTCACCTCAGAAGGCATTGCGTTAGCTATATCTCAATATACTGCCAGTAAAAAAACCGTTCTGACACATTGTGAGTTTATTTATACTAATAATAAACAGGCAGAGCTAAAAGTTTTGACAGAAAGGCATCAGCTTAAGCAGTATGACTGTCATTTAGTCCTTGCTTCTGATGACTATCGCCTAATATCCATTGAGTACCCAGCCGTTACAGACGATGAATTAGCAGAGGCCGCCCGCTGGAAAATTAGTGATTTAATCGAATTTCAAGTTGATGATGCCATTATTGACTATTACCCGCTCCCCATATCGAAACGGGCAAATAGAAGCAAAATGATGGAGGTTATTGCCACCCCTAGATCAACCATTCAGCCTTTAGTAGATTTGTGTACGCATTGTGAATTGCGACTTCAAATCATTGATATTCAGGAGACTACCTTAAGAAACCTTGCCACTTTGCTTCCGGAAAATAATAGAGGCATTGCTGTCTTGCATCTGCAAAAGACCTCGGGACGAATTACTATTGAACAGCAAGGATCAATCTATCTCAACAGAAAGCTTGCAACTGGCTCTGACCGGCTCGGTTTAACAGAATCCTTACTAAGTGAACAGCAGATTACTATGGAACAAAGCAGTTTGGCTCTAGAAATACAGCGTTCTTTTGATTATGTGGAAAGTTTCTACGGTCTGTTGCCAATTTCTGGGCTAGCCGTTATTCCTTTAATGGAAAACACACAAAGTCTATTGAATACCCTTAATAATAATCATGGAATAATTGCTAGAATCATGGACTTATCAGCTATTATTGATGGAGATATTCTTCTTGATGACGCTACTCAGTCTCTTTGTACCTCAGTTATTGGTGCCACACTCAGGAATAGCATAGCTCCTTATGATACAGCAAGTTAATTTATATCAGGATATTCTGAAGCCGGCACAAACCAAACCGCTGATCAATGCCTATATCTATAGTTTAATCGCCATGACTATTTCATTGCTTGGCTACAGCATTTTTTTATATATGGATCTAAGCAATATAAAGAATGATATACAGACAGCTAAACAGCAGTTGACAGAAGCAGAATCAAATGTACAGAAATTACGAATTCAGTACCCCGCACGGCAAATCAATAAAATGCTGGTTCAGGAAATATCCCGTTCTGAAAATATTCTTAACAGCCTAACTCAAGTCATACATTTATTGACAGATAAGACATCAGACCAAACCCAGGGCTTCTCCAGGTACTTTTCTGCCTTTGCCAGGCAGAGTACAGCTAAACTCTGGTTAACAAAATTTGCCATTAATTCTAAGCCACACACTCTTGATATACAAGGCAGTACCTATCAGGTAGACAAAACAGCACTATTTTTACAAAAACTCCATCATGAACCCATCTTTCAGGGGCACTCCTTTGCAAAATTAAGCATGACCCAGGCAAAAGAAAATGACGGGCAGATCGACTTTATAATCAGTACTATGAATGAACCGTTAAAGCGGGAAGATAATGATTAGTACGATTCTTGAAAGATTTAACGGCTTAACTACACGGGAAAGAATCATTTTTCTGTTTACAATGCTGGTTTTAATTTGGGGCGCTTGGGACAAATTCATCTATCAGCCCATCGCAGCCCAGCAAAAAACTTTAGGTTCAGAATTATCAGATATTAAAACGAAGCTTTCAACAAGCTGGCAGATAGCGTCACAAATAGAGATTGCAGCAAAAATGGATCCAAATAAGGCTAATAAACTGAAGCTGAAAGAAATTAAAATCCAACTAAAAAATCTTAAACTAAAATTAAATGCAGGCGAAAAACAATTTGTTCCGCCCCAATTAATGGTTAAAGTGCTAGAAGACATCTTCAAACAAAATAGCGGTTTACAGCTACTCAGCTTAAAAACGCTGCCAGTTACTACTCTTACACAAACAAAGCAGCAAAAGTCATGGATTTACCGCCATGGTTTATCCATGACCCTGAGTGGCACTTATTTCAGTATGCTTAACTTTTTGCAATCTATAGAATCACTGCCTTGGCGATTCAATTGGGAATCCATAGATTATCAAGTTAAACAGTACCCTGTTGCGGAAGCAACTCTCCGCATATACACCTTAAGTTTTGAGGAGAATTGGCTTGAATTGTAAAATTGCATTTTTTCTCTCTGTTCTGTTAACAAGCACTCTCTGTATTGCTGAAATGAGAGACCCTACAAAACCTGCTTATTATTCAGCAGTCGCCCTCATAAAACAGGGCACCACAGATGATTTGAATTTATCTTCGATTTGGATCTCAAAGCACTCTAAGCGCGCCACAATAAATGGTATCGTTGCAAAACAGGGGGATGTAATATTCTCTGATATTAAAGTTATGAAAATTGACAATAATTCAGTCCGCATAAAGCAAAATGGCGTATCAAGAAAGCTTAAACTTTTGACTCATTCCCTTAAAACCAGGGTAAGCCCCGACCAATCATCCCATGACTAAATTTATACTATTTGCCCTATTTCCTCTGCTGTTCTCCTGTTCAACAATCCCAACAGCTGACAACCGCACGATTGATGAATCATTCCCTTTAACAAAAACACAGACAATCGATACTTCCCTTCCTCCAGAAGCCGTAACTAATGCACTAATTCCAGCCTTTAATCAAAGCCCCTTTATAAATAAAGTGGCTAAACATGCTACAAAATTCAACATTTCTCTTAACCAAATAGATGCCCGTGAATTTTTTATGGGACTGGTGATTGATACCGATGAAAACATGCTGGTTCACCCTGATGTAAGCGGTCAGATTTCTTTGACATTAAAAAATGTTACCGTTGCACAGGTAATGGATGCTGTACAAAATATCTATGGCTATGATTACAAAAAAAATGAAATTGGCTATATTGTCTACCCTGCGACTTTGCAAACCAAAATATTTAAAATTAACCGACTGGATTTGATTAGAGAAGGACAGTCCAATACTCGGGTTTCTTCTGGACAGATTTCAGATTCAGGCGACTCGGCATCTAAAGAAGGTGGTACACAGTCATCAACTGATACTTCCAGCAATACCCGCTCATCTGGCAGCTGGATTAACACCAAGTCTGAAACCGATTTCTGGTTCGAAATAAATACCGCCCTGCAGTCCATTATTTCAATAGACCCGCAGGCAACTGTGGTAATGAACCGTCAAACAGGGGTTATTGTAGTCCGTGCAAAACCTATGCAACTGAGAGAAATTGAAGAGTTTATCAGCACCACCCAAAGTCGGATTAGCCGACAGGTGATTATTGAAGCAAAAATCATAGAAATTATTCTTGATGACAGCCACCAGGCCGGCGTTAACTGGCAAAGTGTTGTTAGGGAAGCAATAGAAACTGCGCCTATATTGACCGGCATAGGAGCAATAGGCTCTACATTCAGAGATGTGTTCAGTGTCGGAGGACGCTGGGGAGATTTTGGAGCCGTTATTGAGCTATTAGAAACACAGGGTAAAACCAATATATTGTCCAGCCCAAGAATATCAACTCTAAATAATCAAAAAGCCATTATTAAAGTAGGCAGTGATGAATACTTTATCACCGATGTGTCCTCCAATACTGTCACCAGTGGCTCAAGCACCATCACTAATCCAGATATTACCTGGACACCTTTCTTTTCTGGCATAGCACTGGATGTTACCCCGCAAATCAATGATACCGATGAAATTACCTTGCATATCCACCCGTCGATTACCCGGGTAGAAAATCAGACCAAAAATTTTACCATCAATGGCGAAGATGGCTCCTTGCCAATGGCGCTAAATACCGTGCGCGAATCAGACAGCATCGTTAAGGCAAAAAATGGTCAAATTATAGTTATCGGCGGCCTGATGCAAGAGGCTATAAAAGAAAATAAAAAAGGCGTAGCAGGCTTAAGCCAAATCCCCTATATTGGAAACCTGTTTAGAGTAAATACAGGCGAGGTTAAAAAATCCGAACTGGTCATATTACTAAAACCAACACTCATCAATAGTGCAGGTGACTGGAGCTCAACCATGGAATCCAGCAAAAGACAGCTTAAACAACTGCATAATCATCAATTATGGAAATAATCTAAACATTTAGGCAATGTACCTAAAACACTTCGGACTATCTGAGTTTCCTTTCGGACTAACACCTGATACGCAATTCTATTTTGATTTGCCCAGCCATAGAGAAGCATTAAATGTTTTGCTCATTGCCCTGCAAAATGGCGAAGGGTTTATAAAGATAACGGGCAATGTAGGAGTAGGGAAAACCATGCTATGCCGAAAATTGCTCAATGAATTGCAACCGCCCTTTGTCACTGCCTACATTCCTAACCCCCATATATCCGCTACAGCCTTGCACCTGTCAATTGCAAGTGAACTGGGCATCTCATTTAGCAGAGAGAAAGGAAAAACCCGTTTATTGCAATTGCTAAATAAGCATTTGCTGGACAATGCAGAAAAACTGCAAAAAACAGTTCTAATCATTGATGAAGCACAGGCAATGCCCTTAGAAACATTGGAAGCTCTAAGGCTTTTAACCAATTTGGAAACCGAAAAGCAAAAATTATTGCAGATAGTGCTGTTTGGTCAGCCAGAGTTAAATACACTCTTGCAAAAAAAATCTATTCGTCAGCTCAGACAGCGCATTAGTTTCAGTTATGCCTTAAAGGAGCTTTCTCCGATTGATGTAGAAGCCTATATCAAACACCGTTTAACCATTGCTAACAGCGCCAGCCCTACTATCTTTACCAATGGCGCCATTAATGCACTGCATTTTTACAGCATGGGCATCCCGCGTTTAATAAATATACTGTCACATAAAGCCCTGTTATCCGCATACGGATCAGGCCTGCTAAAAATAGGTGTAAAACAGATACGGCTTGCAGCCGCAGATACTGAAGACACTTGCAAATTAAAACAGCCTTTCGAATGCCGAAAACAGATCGTTATTGCATTATTTGCAACCCTATGCCTATTAGCATTTAACCACTTCAACCTAGCTTAGGAACTGCTAATGAGTTTATTAAATCAAGTCCTGCATGATCTGGAAAAACGTAATGCTAAAATAGGAAGTTCCTCAGACCCAATGGAACTGGATAATATCAAGGCTGTGCCGGTTGCCAAAAATACAGCTTCTTTATTCTTATGGTTGTTGATCATTGCAATTATTATCATCGCCCTATTAGCCTATAGGCATTATCAACCTCAAAACGCTCTGATTGACACAGCAATTAAGAAAAAAGCAATTTCAAGCCCTGTTAGACAAACTATTGCAAAAAAACCAACAGGTAATATCCTGCATAAACACTCAGTAAAATCTACTACATCTTTTGAGCTGGATATTCAGAAAAATGCTGTTCAGGTTCCAACCTCTACTGCCGAAAACAAACCTAAAACTTTAAAACCGGCTATTCCGCCTAAAACCAGTCACCAAAAGAAGGTTTTGTCAGTTAAAAGAAAATTTATTAGAAAAAGACCAGTACTAAGCAATATACAAAAGGCAGAAAAACTATTTTCAAGGGTAAAAAAACAGTCGCCATCTGTCAAAAAAGTCGATAGGCTTGAGCAGACTATAAGACTTAACCCGCAGCATATTGATGCCCGTCTGCTGCTAGCCACTACTCTGCTGCAATTAGGTTTAACCAGCGAAACAGAAAAATCACTTGACCAAGGCCTGTTGCTATTTCCACAAAACCTACAGTTTATTAATCTCCGCACCCAATTATTTTTACAAAACAAACAAGTAAAACCCGCACTGCAAACACTGCAGAAAATTGATGCCCGTTATATACAGAATGAAACCTACCTTGCCCTATTAGCCGCAGCTTTTCAGCAAAATGGTAAACATACAGAATCGCTAGAAACCTATCAGAAACTATTAACAATTAATTCGGGGAAAGCCGAATATTGGCTAGGGTCAGCCATTTCACAGGAAAACCTGGGGCACAGACAGCAGGCATTGCACGCCTACCAGCAGGCACTTGATAAAAATTCATTAAAAACAGTGATAGTAGACTATATTTATCAAAGGATAAGCATTCTTAAATAACACGCATGACCCCAAGAAAAAGAATTCGCATTGGTGATTTACTAGTACAAAATCGTATTATTACCCATGAACAACTTATGTCTGCTCTGGCAGAGCAAAAAAAATCAGGCCGCAAACTAGGACGGACGCTTGTTGACCTGAATTTCATTTCCGAAACCGATCTGCTTAATTTTCTTTCCCGCCAGCTGCAAATCCCTTTTATTGAAATCAGCCAATATCCAAGACAGGACGAAGTAGTCAATTTGCTGCCCGAAAGCCTTGCTAGGCGATTTAGGGTTATGCTGTTAGAAAGCAATGAGCATGATGTGCTGTTAGCGATGGCAGACCCTACTGATTTAATGGGGCTGGATGAACTGACTCGCATTCTTAAAAAACGGATTCGCCAGGCCGTGGTCAGGGAAAGCGATTTGCTTAGCGTTATTGACCAAAGCTATCGGCGTACAGGAGAAATAAGTGACCTGGCGGGTCAATTGGATGATGAACTGGCAGACAATGATTTTGATTTCAATACCCTCATTACTTCTGATGAAGTGGCAGAAGCCCCTGTGGTCAAGCTGTTACAATCTATTTTTGAAGATGCCGCTCAGGTCAATGCCTCGGATATTCATATAGAACCTGACGAGAAAGTATTGCGCATCCGCCAGCGGATTGACGGCGTTTTAAATGAACAAATTTTAAATGAAGTTAAAATCGCACCCGCTCTGGTTGTGCGCTTAAAACTGATGTCAGGGCTGAATATTTCAGAAAAAAGACTGCCTCAAGATGGTCGCTTCAGCATTAGAGTTAAAGGGAAATCTCTAGATATACGGCTATCTACTTTGCCGGTAACACATGGCGAATCAATCGTCATGCGCTTGCTAGATCACTCCCAAGGCTTATTAAATCTGAATAAATTAGGCATTCCTGAAGATTTATTAAACCGTTTCAAATCCTATATTAAGAACCCGCATGGCTTAATACTGGTAACAGGGCCAACGGGCAGCGGTAAAACCACTACATTGTATGCAGCCCTTACAGAAGTCAACAAGCCCGATACAAAAATCATCACAGCAGAAGACCCTGTTGAATACAGCCTTCCCCGTATCAATCAGTCGCAGGTTAATGAGAAGATTGGCTTAACTTTTGCCAGTGTTCTGCGCTCAGCCTTGCGGCAAGACCCGGATGTTATCCTAGTGGGAGAAATGCGTGACACAGAAACTGCTGAAATTGCCATACGGGCCTCTATTACAGGCCATTTGGTTTTCTCCACTCTACACACCAATGGAGCTGTTGAAACAGCAATGCGCCTACTGGATATGGGGGTAGAAGGTTATATTTTAGCCAGTGCGCTACAGGTTATTATTGCGCAGCGTTTAGTCAGACGAATTTGCGAACATTGCTCTACCAGCGATAAAGAAATTGAACAGACTCATAGAACCTGGCTGGAAAACAGCTTTAACTGCGACAGTAAAACCATTCAGTTTAAACACGGCACAGGATGCCACCACTGTAACCAAACTGGCTACAGTGGCAGAATCGGGGTTTATGAATTATTGGAAATGCGACACGAAACACTTGATGCTCTGCGGCGCGGTGACTCTTCGGCCTTTACCTTGGCAGCAGAAAATACCCCTGGATTTGTACCCTTTACTGAATGCGCTTTAGAGTTTGTCCGTCAAGGCATTACCAGCTTAGATGAAGTTATCCGTATCACAGGATCGGGAACTTAAAATGTCAAAATATGCATATAAAGCTCGCAATCAGTCAGGCAAACTTATCGAAGGGATTATTGAAGCTGAAAATACAAAATCAGTGGTTAACTCCCTTTCTGACAGAGAATTAACGGCCGTCTCAATCAAAATACGAGCTGAACAGACAGATCTGATGGAACAGTTTAACCATTGGCAAGCCATTGGCAGCATAAAAATAGATGACATAATGCTGTTTAGCAGACAAATGCATAGCTTAAGCAAAGCAGGCGTTCCCATAATCCGCGCTATAAACAGCCTGACCGAATCAACCCGCAACACTGCTCTGGCAAACGCCTTAAGCAATATTGCCAGCTCTTTAGAAAGCGGTTTAACGTTGAGTCAGGCAATGGGACAGCACCCAAAAATATTTTCACACCTGTTTATCAGCATTGTCAATGTTGGTGAAGAAACGGGAGGACTGGATCAGGCTTTTTTGCAGATTTCGCAATATATGGAGCGGGAAAAAGAAACCCAAAGCAGAATAAAGTCTGCCTTGCGCTACCCTACCATGGTTATCATCGCCATTAGCGTCGCCATGGCAATCGTTAATATTTATGTTATTCCCGCCTTTAAAGGCGTATTCGATAAAATGGGAGCAGAATTGCCCTGGCAAACAAAAATGCTAATGAGTATTTCTGATTTTAGCGTAGCCTACTGGCCATATATTATTGGTGGGCTAGTGCTAACAGCTATTATGCTAATCAAATACATAGAAACCCCAGAAGGCCACCTGAAAAAAGACCAGCTGATGCTAAAAATACCGGCAGTCGGTAGCATTATCCATCGAGCCACCATGGAACGTTTTTCGCGCTCTTTTGCCATGATACTTAGCTCAGGCGTACCGCTGATTCAAGGTATCAGCATTGTGTCAAATGCCATAGGCAATATCTATATTGGCTCAAAACTTGATACCATGCGCATAGGCATAGAAAAAGGCGACAGTATCAGCCGTATGGCAATGAGTATAGGCCTGTTTCCACCGCTAGTTATACAAATGATCATGGTCGGGGAAGAAACCGGCAATATCAGTGAAATGCTATTGGAAGTTGCTGATTTTTATGAGGCTGAAATTGATGCAGAACTAAAAAACCTAGCCAGTGTGATAGAGCCCTTTTTATTGCTGATAATAGGTTCAATGGTGTTAGTACTGGCTTTAGGGATATTTTTGCCAATGTGGAATTTGTCTGGTGCGATGCATTAGCCTAAATAAATCAGTTGAGCACGGATTTTGTGGGAAATCTGGGCAAAAAAGGCAAAGAATAGCTAGAAGATAATGGCCATAGTCCTTATCGAGAGCTATTCTGCAGTAGTTTTGTCCAGATTTTTCACAAAACCGTGAAGCGATATACACTCACCCATTTGGTGAATAGTAAAAAACTGGATTAAACTGTTTATTTAACAAGTTACAGTTAAACTATGCGTTCAACTGATTTATTTAGGATTAAGTATCCAAGTAAAATTAATTTAATAGTTTTACGCAGGATTTTTTTTATTTTAGGCCCCGAATAAATAGGCGCATAGCGAGCTACGTAACTATTTATTCAGGGCCTAAAATGGTAAAAAAGGAAAAAGCATCATGCCGACAATCTTATTAATGAAGCTCTTTTATTGGGCGAATATAAGATAAAAAAAGCTGTTGTAACCCAAGCATTACAAGAATATATCCAAACAGCTGGGTATCCTAAATATTTTTTATTCTATAGAGTATGAAGATGATTTTGACTACAAATCTCCCTATCCAACTATATAAAATTAGAAAAATATTTCTTTAGCACCTTATCCGCTGAGCTAAAAATACACCTGGCAATTCAGTCAACAATAGAAACCTCAATCCTCCTGGAAATATAATTAGCACTGTTATAAGCACCAAACTCACTTAAAGCAGTAATTTTATAGACCACATAATTTGTATCCTCTGCAATAGGCTGAGCCATACAAGTCAAAGAAACAGCAAAACCGCTAATATCGGCAAAACTTATAGGGGAAACAATATCACTGCAATTTCCCCCATCCGTTATTATTCGAGAAACTGCCCAGCCGATTCCAGCCCTAGCCGCCTGATAAGCCCTGGCACCCTGAATCGCAAAAGCGGAGGTGGCATGTTGCACACCACTTAATTTAACCATGTAGCCGCCTAATAAACTAAGCACTACTAAGATAAAAATTGCCATAACAATTGAAAATCCAGTCTGCTTTTTCATGGCAAATTATCTACATGGACTTGATGGATTAATTTAGCCGACTCGCCCGAATCATCAGTTAAGGCAATCTCTAAAGTCACCAGCCCAGCCCGTTCGGCAGTCCCTTCATTATAATTAAAGGAACAGGAGAGCGTATTTGCTTTTGCCTGTATTTTATAGCTTAGACTTGCCAAAATGGGTACTGAACTGCTGATACTATATGAAGCATCAATTGCATTATCATAACGTCTTAATTCACCGCTGGCACAACTGTAGGTAATGGGGGTATCTACAATAAAAAACCGTTGCTGCGGTGACTGGAATGGAAATAATTTTACAGCACCTAATACAATTAAATCGACAGTAGAGGTATTTGAAAGAGTTGCCCGGTTATTGCCAGCATAAGCATTGGTACTAACCGAACCCAAATTATAAATAACAAGCTCTCCGCTGGGCACAGCATTTAATGAACCCAGCACATCAAAACTGCTGTCAGCTTTGGTAAAGTTTAGAATATCGCCAGACCCATCACTGCTATCAAGCTTTGCCCGATAACGGCCCCCATCTGTTGTGTGGAGCAGTTCAATCGCCGTTCCACTATTAGTAATCCGTATACTATTAGGCAAAGCTCGCCGAATATCTCTTTGCATCCGCCTCAGGCTTATTTCTGCTGCATCAACTAAAGCCGTTCGCCTTTCAAGATCAATATAGCTTTTAACGGGTAAGGTAATAATACTTGTAGTCATGGTTGCTAAAATCCCCACGATAACAATCACCATAATCAGCTCAATTAAAGTAAAGCCTTCCTGCATTTTCATCAATAATCAGCCCTATAGCCAACTAAATTCAGACTGCTTCCTAATCCAGATAAAGATACCGTAACAGTCACTTTCTTTGCCTGCACACTATCCGTTAAAGTGACAGCAGAAACAGCAACCGAAACATTATAGTTAGCAAGCGCAGCCACCGAATTTCCTAAATGATCTTTCACACCCACATTGCTTAAACCATTATAATCATCCACATCATCAAACTGACTGCGGTCTACCCCACTATAGCCACCTACTGGATTTTGATAAGCCTGCAATAAAATTTCTTCCAGATAAGACTCAGCAATCGCAGTCGCCTGATGCTGAATAATGGGGTCGGCACTATGGCTAACGGTAAGGTTCATCACTGTTAATACACCTGTCAATGCAATACTGATAATTACCATAGACAGTATCAATTCAACCAGAGTTACTCCTATCTGCTGATTTTTAGGGTGCATAAACGTACCCTGTTTCGGCAATCACGTTAATGACTTTAGAACCTGCTACCGTTAATATAGCATCAGTTGAAGCTGTGCCTAAAGCATCAAAATTAAAAGAAGGTACAGAACTGGTTAAAGTAACTCCGGATTCTGATCCAGAATAACTGCCAATACCAGAGCTAGGATGAGAAACTGCTAATGAACCAGTCGCACTATTAGTGCATAATGCACTACTGTAATCCACTAGCCGAGTTAAGGTATAGCGATCTGAAGAAATAGAGACTTTCACATTACAGCCAGTAGCTACAGCTAATTTTTGAGCATAACGCACTGCATTTAAAGTGTCGTCAAAAAAGGCGCGTTCTGCAAAGGTATTTTTATCAAAGAATTTTGGCAGGGCTGAGGCAGAGAGTATGCCTAACATGATAATAACCATGACCAGCTCGACTAATGTGAATCCCGTTTGTTTATTATTTTTCATGGGATAAAAAGTCCTTAGTTTTTATTGCGTTCTGCTTTATTTTTATCCTATTCAAATTTTAATACGGCTTTCTGTAAGAGAAAATCTAATTATTATTCAAATTCATCGTTCCCATGCTCTGCTTAAAAATGCAGCTTGTAAACGCTCTGCGTCACTGGACGCAGAGCGTCCTAACATGAGTTCCCGCGGAGACCATGGGAACTATCCATTTATTTTATCCGTAGGCTGGGGTGAAACGGTAGCGCAACCCCAGCATATTAAGCTAATTAGGTTTGCCAGTGCTGGGGGTTCGCTACCGCTCCATCTCAGCCTACATGACTACAAATGACTAACTAACATCCCGTCTGAACTAAGCTATCTGTCACGCCACCAGCAACCGTATATTTAAACTGACAATTAGCTTTAAGGGATATGATAGTAGAAGTGGTACTTGTTGGAGTAAGAGTATATTCATCTGAAAGACCAGCTAAAGCTTTAATATTACTTACACTTGGATACCCACTGACAAGAGTATATGTAGCACCTTCAATAGTTACAGTATTACTGCCGGCAACCAGAGACGCTGAATGAGCAATTCCTACAGCTGATCTTACTCCTCCCATAGCACCTTTTATTGATGCCTTTCGCGCATCACCGCTTAAATCAGCAAACTTTGGCAAAGCCGTGGCAGCTAAGATACCCAAAATAACAATCACCATAACCAATTCGATTAATGTAAACCCCTGTTGCCCACTTCTTTTCATTTTCTTACCCTTATCTTATAAACTATAAGCCATTAAATTAAAAAACATTGTAGTTAAATAAACTATACTTTGATTTTAATAATAGTAGATAAATTACATTTTTCTTATTTTTTTTATAATGTGGCGCAGGCCTTTCCTTCCGCCTTTAGTTTTTGTTAAAACACAACTATGAGTATAAGAACTTTTATTTTTTGTGACATTTGTAATCCGCAAGGGATTAGGACCATTGAATTTAGACGCAGTCCAAGGGAAGATGAGCGTAATGGACGGCGTTTATGCGATGGTCGCTTCTGGATTGAAGGGAGTTTAATTAATGCAATTGAAAGTGGCTGGACTAATACACCCACTGGACAACATATCTGTCCAAGCTGCAAAAAAAACCATAGTGATGAATAAATAACTAAGTAGGAAAATAGAAGAGCTTACAGTATGAATAAAATTTTTTATTTATTATTGCCCATTATTTTTTTCATATCTTCTAAAAGCTATGCTGAAAATATGTGTTCTTCATTAACCTCTAATGCGGATAGTGGCAACATATATGACTCTGGAGGTGCAGGCGGATCTTATTTAAACTATGAATATTGTGGATTTTTAATTCAGCCTTCTTCATCACCAACAAATATTACACTGAATTTTTCTCAATTTGCTGTCGAAACCAACTATGACTTTCTTTATGTTTATGATGGAACAAGCACATCCGGAACTTTATTAGGTCAATATACTGGATATTCATTACCAAATAACATCACAGCAACTTCTGGCAGTATGTATTTATTATTTTCCAGTGACTATGGTATTAGTGCCCAAGGGTTTTCTGCTTCCTGGACTAGTACTACGGTAAACGCAACACTAATCGCTTCATATAACTTTGATGATGACTGGATATCAAATAATAGTTTAACTGATCAAACTGGCAGTTATAACGGAAGCCCTGGAGGTGCTCTTTCTCGCATTTTAGCAGGTTCAAATGGGCCTAAAGGTGATACATGTTATGCAGGGTCTTTTACAGGGGGAAGCATTAATATTAGCGGATTACCAGTTTCGACGGCTACTGGGGCCAAAACATCCGTGAGTTTTTGGATGTATTGGGATGGAACTAAGAATGTAATGCCTTTAGGCTGGGACCGGCACGATTTATTTTTTGGTGCAAATAACAGTGGCAGCGGCAATACCATTTATTTTGGCTTTAATACTTGGGGCTGGGATGTAACCGGAATATCAGCCTCAGGCCTCACTGCTGGCTGGCATCATGTAGCGGCTACATTTACCAATGGCAGCGTAGCCAACAATAAACTTTTTATTGATGGTGTTTTGCAATCCATTGCATACAGAACCGGTACGGTAACAACCAGTAATGCGTATGTACAAAGCACCTTAGTTATAGGTGCTACTGGCGCATCCTCCAGCTGGCCTTTTAAAGGCAAGATAGATAATTTAAAAATTTATACAGGAGCTATTACTGCATTGCAAGTAACCTCTGATATGAATGAAAGCAACATTTGTTCTGGAGGAGGTGGAGATACGGCCGCAACCAACTTTAACTGTGTAGAAAATGGTACTGACGGTATTGCTGGGAAGTTATTTACTAAAACGACAGCCCAATCATTCAGTTTTGATATTGTGGCTTTGAAAGATGCCAGTACCATAGAAACAAGCTTTGCCAGTGGAGCAGATCATACTGTCACAGTTGAATTAGTTAATGCAGAAACCGCCGCATCATGTAGCAGTTACCCTGCTTTAAGCCCAGCCGTTTCTCAAAACCTAACCATAACATCAGCTGATTCCGGCATCAAATCCAGTGCAAGCATGCTTTCCGGCACAGCATACAGCAAAGTAAAGTGCCGAATCACCGATGCTACAGACAGCCCTTCCGTAATAGGTTGCTCAACAGACAGTTTTGCAATTAGGCCAACTACATTTAATGTTTCCTCAAACCTAACAAATACCGGATCAACAGGACTGCCCAAAGCAAAAGCCGGTGAAAATTTCACCTTAACTGCAACTGCAACTGCTGGATACGGCGGCACACCGAGAATTAATAACTTAAACCTACAGGCTCATGCTGGAGCCAATCAGACAGGTACCATTTCTGGCGCGTTTAGCGCTGCAGATTCTACAGCAGGAATTGCAACTGGCACTACTTTTAGCTATTCAGAAGCCGGTTCAATGCGATTTGCGGCTCAGGGCGTTTACGATGATAGTTTTACCCTTGTTGACCAGGCGGGTGACTGTACAAATAATTTTTCTAATACACCTGATGCTAGTGGTAAAGTTGGCTGTATGTTTGGCAACACTTTAGCCAGCAATTACTTTGGCCGTTTTACCCCTGATCACTTTAAAATAACAGCTTTTGCTAACGGGCTTTTTTCTGATACCTGCACTAGCTTTACTTATACCGGCCAGACATTCAGTTACCAAACTGCTCCTACATTGACCGTTACCGCATACAACGGACTTAGCGTACCCTTAGTCACAGAAAATTATACCGGAACTTATGCCAATGGATTAAGTGCAACTGACTTTAATGTTACAGTACCAACTGCTGATTCAACTCAAGCTGGGGCTGATGGCAGCACACTGGTCAATTTAGAATCATGGGTTCCCGGTACAGCTAGCTTGGCCGATAATGGCAATGGAAGTTTGACCTTTACTTTTGGCTCTGACAATTATAGATATCGGCATGAAAGTAACAGTATAATTGCGCCATTCACAGCATCGGTAGATCTTGAATTTACCGATATTACTGATAATGACAATATACAGACACCTGAGCTGCCATACACCATTCAAGCTTCCGGTGCATCTATGCGCTTTGGCCGCTTAAACATTGATAATGTACATGGCTCAGAGTTAATGCCTCTTCCAGTACCTCTATATACAGAGTACTACAACGGCACCTCTTTTATCACTCATGCAGACGATGTATGCACAGCAATCGCTATTTCTGATTTAAGTTTTAATGGCGGAATAAACCCTATAGCGATAGGCACCAGCACCAGTATTGCCAGCATTGCCAATTCCCCATTAAATGCAGGCGTAGCAGGTTTATCTTTAAGTACACCTAATAAGCCAGGATACATTGATATCACCACGGGTGCATTTATCTCTTCCTATTCCTGGCTTGGCTATGACTGGAATGGGGACGGTGCTTATGATAATGCACCTTCAGCTCGTGCCACCCTTGGCATTTATAAAGGCAATAGCCAGCAGATTTATTTTAGAGAAGTTTATTAAATGCTAGTTGCAATAATGTCAAATACCCCTTCTCTACAATTTCTCAATGACCATCAAAACCTAAAATAAACACCTGCCGATCCTCCACTATTTGTCCATATAGCTCCATCGTTATTAGATCCGCTATAGTCATTTGCATGCGTATAACGATTATGATCATGATCGCCATAATTTCTTCTATGGGCATAGCGACGATTATGTTTCAAATCCCTTATTTTCTCACTGACATAATCCAAGTGTTCCATTATCTCCCATTTAGCCTTCTGGCTTAAATAACTATGGCGCTGCATATGCCTAACCTGTTTTGCGACATGCCTTTGTTCACGCTTTAATCTTCTAGCTTCTCTACGCGTCAATTGCCCACTTTCTATCCCCCTTTCAATACGAATTCCCTGCCTGTATTGACGGCGCTCCACATCCTGCCAGAAATATGACTTATTAAACTGCTGATTACGGTGTCCAAACTTATGTCCCCGTTCTGCATGGGCTATATAAGGCATAAGCATTAACACCAATACTGCCGTTAACATTTTCATAACATTCTCCTGCTTTACAAGCTTTGTTTAAAGTTGTGAGCAGAATACGCCAATAATTATGAATAACATCTGAACAGTGTTTAATTAACGGGCAAAAAAAACCTCCGCTAACAATGCTAGCGGAGGTTAAGAGTCGCAGTATTAAATCTGCTTTCACAACGAGGAGGTATATGAATTTGGTTTAGCTTTCTCTTAAAAAGATATTGCTGAACATGGCTGAAGCACCAAACATGACGGTGGAAATTATGAATGCACCCGAAATAAAACCCCAAATTCCTGTAAGAAATAATAATCCGATTGTAATATCTTTTTTCATGTTTGCTCTTTTTTCCTATGTTTAAATAAAAATGTATTAGTGTTGAAGTAAACTGCTAGCTCCAATGATTTTGCATAGTGTACAGGTTTTTAAAAAGTAAACAATACACTGTATTATTAATTAATTATATTCATATTGTTTACAATGATGTTTTTTAGCAACATTTTTATCCCGTTTAACAACAAACCTAAAGATTGCAAACTACCACCGCTTTAAGCGATAATGCACGGTTAATTAATATTTAAACCGTCTGCGTAACAGGCGCACGCCCGACGCACCATTGGCTGGGCAGAAAGTTTTGGGAAATACTATGAAAAAAACGATGTACGAAAAGATTTGGGATAGCCATTTTGTGGTTGAAGCACCAGGCCAGGCACCTCTACTTTATGTTGACCGCCACCTAATGCATGAAGTCACCAGTCCTCAGGCTTTTGAAGGCTTAAGGCTTGCAAATCGCAAGGTGCGCAACCCGCATAGTATTTTAGCAACCATGGATCACTGTGTTCCCACTAAAGACAGAGACCTGCCAATTGCAGACCCTATTGCCAAAAAACAGATTGAAACCATGGCGGATAACTGTCAGGAAAATGGGCTTAATTTATATGATATGAAAAACCCCAATAATGGCGTTATTCATATTGTTGTGCCCGAACATGGCTTTGTACACCCAGGCATGATTGTAGTTTGCGGAGACAGCCATACTGCAACCCACGGTGCTTTTGGCGCTTTGGCTTTTGGCATAGGCACTTCTGAAGTAGAGCATGTTATGGCCACTCAGACTTTGCCTCAAAAAAAATCAAAAACGATGCTAATCCAAATTGATGGAGAGCTATCTAAATATGCATCAGCAAAAGATATTGCATTAGCTATTACTGGCAAAATTGGCACAGCAGGCGGCACAGGATACGTAATTGAATATGCCGGCGAAGCAATCACTAAACTTTCAATGGAAGGCCGCATGACACTTTGCAATATGGCTATTGAAGCAGGTGCCAGAGCTGGCCTGGTTGCGCCTGATCAAAAAACATATGACTATTTAAAAGGCCGTGAATTCGTACCGTCCGGTGAAAATTGGGACAAAGCATTAGCTTACTGGAAATCACTGCCTACCGATAAAGGCGCTGAATATGACACCACCATTACACTAAACGCTGCCAATATTGAACCTCAAGTAACCTGGGGAACATCACCTGAGCAAGTCACAGGCGTTACCAGCATTATTCCTGCACCGGAAGATTTTGATGATGAAATCAAACGTCAAGCCTGTGAAAATGCTTTAAATTACATGGGGCTAAAAGCGCATACAAAAATCACCGACATTGCTGTTGATTTAATTTTTATCGGCTCATGCACTAATGGCCGTATTGAAGATTTCCGCATAGCCGCCGATATTGCAAAAGGAACTAAAGTAGCCGATAACGTTACCGCTATCGCAGTACCTGGTTCTTATCACGTAAAAAAACAGGCAGAAGATGAAGGCTTGGATAAAGTCTTTATTGATGCTGGCTGGGAATGGCGTGATCCTGGCTGCTCAATGTGCCTTGCCATGAATGGCGATGAATTAACTGTTGGTCAGCGCAGTGCATCAACATCCAACAGGAACTTTGAAGGTCGCCAGGGCAAAGGCGGTCGCACCCATTTAGTTTCTCCTGCCATGGCTGCCGCGGCAGCCTCTGCCGGTCATTTTGTTGATATCCGCAATCTTTAACAGGAACATTTATGCAACCTTATAATAAACACCAAAGCATTGCGGCCTTAATGAATCGCAGCAATGTCGATACAGACCAAATTATCCCCAAGCAATTTCTTAAAAAAGTTGAACGCAGCGGTTTTGGCATCCACCTTTTCCACGACTGGCGCTATAATGAAGATGGCAGTAAAAATGCAGATTTTGAGCTGAACAAACCGGCATTTAAAGGGGCTAAAATTCTGGTCGTAGGCGACAACTTCGGCTGCGGATCATCACGTGAGCATGCTCCCTGGGCAATTGAAGATTATGGTTTTAACACCATTATATCGACCAGCTATGCTGATATTTTTTATAATAACTGTTTCAAAAACAGCATTTTGCCTATTATTGCAACCAAAAAGCAATTGGCAGACCTAATGGGTGAAATTTCAGCTAACGAAGGCGTGAGCTTTACCGTTGACTTAGAAAAACAGCAGCTGACCACACCGGCAGGCAATGGCTTTACCTTTGAAATCGACCCGTTCCGCAAGGAAAATTTAGCAAAAGGTTTAGATGATATTGGCTTAACGCTGCTGCAGACTGATGCGATTGATCAGTACGAAGCAAAGCATAAGCAGAACTTCCCTTGGCTTTGGGCTTAAAAAAATGAAATGAGTAAGGTAACTCGCATTAAATAACCTACCCAGATTGCGCAGAATTTTTATTCGTCTTCAAGGCGCAACGGAGGGAGCATAGCAAGCTATGCGACCGAAGTTGCAACGCTGAAGACGGATAAAAAGACAAGCAAGATTGGTGGGTTATTTATTGCGAGTTGCCTAAGTAGGGTGTGCTTAACACCTGCTCAGCACACCCTATTTACTCAGCATCAACACCGATACCTCCTTCTAATGACTAGAAGCGTCTAAAACCCTTTCGCTCTTTCAGGCACACCATGCCCATACAACCCAGACATATCCAGTTAATGGACACCACATTGCGCGACGGAGAACAGACCCAAGGCGTATCTTACTCTCCTGACGAAAAAGTCAATATTGCCAAAACATTGCTTCAGTCATTGCGGGTTGACCGTATTGAGGTGGCCTCTGCAGGTGTTTCTGAAGGTGAAAAGCTGGCTGTCACACGCATTAATGCCTGGGCCAGACAGGAAGGCTTTGAAGGATGCGTTGAGGTTTTAGGCTTTGTTAATCACACCCGCAGTGTTGACTGGATTCTAGAAACAGGCGGCTGCGTCATTAACCTGCTGACTAAAGGCAGTGAAAAGCATTGCAGAGACCAGCTAGGTAAAACGCTAGAACAGCATACCGGCGATATTCTAAAAACCGTCAGCTATGCACTGGGAAAAGGCCTTAGCGTTAATGTTTACTTAGAAGACTGGTCGAATGGCTACCATGATAACCGTGAGTATGTTTTCGCATTAATGGACAACCTACAGCACGCAGGCATCAGTCATTTTATGCTGCCTGACACGTTAGGAGTGATGTCACCTGATGAGGTCTATAGCAGCCTTCACGACATGTGTACCCGATATCCGGAACTGCAATTTGATTTCCATCCTCATAATGACTACGGACTGGCAACAGCCAATGTAATGGCCGCTGTACGCGCCGGCATCAGTTCTATTCATTGCACCATAAACTGCCTAGGAGAACGTGCAGGAAACGCTTCGCTGGCTCAAGTTGCAGTGGTCTTGAAAGATAAAATGAACATGGAAATCTCTATTGATGAGAGCCACCTTGTCCGCATCAGCACCATGATAGAAAACTTTTCAGGCAAACGTGTTGCGGCCAATACGCCAATAATTGGAGCCGATGTCTTCACCCAAACTGCGGGAATTCATGCTGATGGCGACCAAAAAGGCGATTTATACAAAAGTAAATTGGTACCTGAACGCTTTTCTCGAATCCATAGCTATGCTTTAGGCAAAATGAGCGGTAAAGCATCTCTTAAAAAGAACCTGGAATTGCTGGACTTGGATCTATCAGAAGAGAATCAAAAAAAGGTGCTAACCAAAATCATACAGCTAGGTGATTCAAAACAGACCATCACCACTGATGACCTCCCCTTTATCATTGCTGACGTACTGGAAAGCAAAAACTATCACCATATAAAACTTCTCAATTGCTCAATCACCAGCGGGCTTAACCTTGAAGCCACAGTTAGCTTAAGGGTTGACGTAAAAGGTGAGATACATATTGCCTCCGGTTCTGGAAACGGCGGTTTTGACGCCTTTATTGATGCAGTCAATAAGGTGATGAAACTGCACAGCTACACCTTGCCAGCCCTACTGGACTACGAAGTAAGAATCCCTAAAGGCGGACATACCAACGCTCTGACCGAATGCGTTATTACCTGGGACTGCGGACAGACAACCCGCAGAACCCGAGGCGTTCATTCTAATCAGGTTTTTGCCGCAGTAATGGCTGCGCTTAGGCTCATCAACATTCAGCTGCATGAATTGACTCAAAATAATTAGACCTTTATTTACCACACAATAATCATCACTTACCTGAACAGTCTGAAATGCGGGCAGCTGATTTTTCTAAATAAATCCACCTAATCAATAAAACTGTACTTTAGTACAATATAAATAGTTCAGAATTTGGTCTATACTTTCATGGAACATAAGTATAACAGGGTAACTCTACCACCCCAGTTATTAAACAATTAAACACTACTGCATCCTATTAAACAGTTTGTCTAGGATGAAATAATGGAAAAAAAAATGAAACTATCAGCTACAGTTGCTTTAACGATCGCTATCTCATCATTTTCTGCTAACAGCATGGCCACTGTTATAGACTTTAGCGGCCTGGCGAATGGACAAGGCAGTTCTGACTACACAGCAGATGGAGTAACTGCAACAATCAGCAATCCTACAAACTACAGTGGCGGCCTCACAACCTTTGCCTCCGATTATGATGGGCTTGGTTTTCGCTTAACAGATGACTGGTTCTATGCTGCTGGCCATACAGATATTGACACATTTGATATCAGCTTTACTAAAGACGTCACCATTGATCAGTTTGTTATTGATTATGCCGAATCCAACGGCTCAGTAGGTTTTTCTATTTCAGGATCAAATGGAACCTCAGCTTTTCTTGATATAAGTAATCCCGGAACATATTCTTTCAATTCAGGCAGTATTCCTCAGTTTCTTGCCAGCCAGAACTATACGTTCAACTTTACTGCAACTGGCGACCGACTTTCCCAAATTGCTCAGCTTCATTTTACCGAGGTGTCCAATGTGCCTGTTCCAGCGGCAGTCTGGCTATTTGCTTCCGGTTTGATAGGGTTTCTCGGAATGAGAAAAAGACCAGCCCAAGTGACACCTGCACTTTAATTTAAATCAGAATAGAGTGGGGGGGGGCATTTTCCGCCACCCCTGCTCTCAACTCACTTTAGCACCTCAAAAAGTCACTTGCAGAGCAACTTCACTTTTCCTCACTGCCTGATTCATAACCCTCTTTTGCGTCAGCATTCATTGTGTCTCCGGATTCAGAAAAAGCATCCCCCCAATCAGGCTCCGCTTCCACATTTTCCCCTTCAGCTTTCTGATCAATTTCAGAGCTGGCATCATCTGGACTCACCTCTATCTTTTCAGCTTCTTCCGCAGTATCTTGGGTATCAGAACTTTCTAGATCATCCGCTACATTTTCGACTGCCACTAGATTTTTAGGCACAAAATACAAATATTGATCAAGCAATTCACTCAAATTTGCATATAAATCTGACACAGTTCCCTGCTCAAGCTGCTGTTTGACAAACTGCTGTATAAATTGCTTTTCAGCCTCAACCATATACTCCCCAGACTCTCTAGCCTCATCAGCATCTAACGCATAGTCTTTAATTAAAAATTCAGCCAATTGCCGTTTTCGTTCATCTTGCAAGCTATCAACATTATCCAGCAATTGTTCTAGTTCATTACTCGTGGTTTTTTTTCGTTTCCAGATTATAAATGCCAATATGCACACAATAACCAATAAAACCAATGCAATTTCAATAATCAATATATTTATTGAGGCATTCATAATTGTTCCGCTCCTGCACCCGACTCTGCCGCTTTAATTTTCTGTCCAGCCTGCTGAAAAATTGCAAACATTTCTTTACTGCTATTATCTAGCTCTAATTCTGTTTGGGTACCACTGAACACACGAGTATATTCAGCCGATATTTCATCCATGGTATCCATCGCAATCGTCAATTGCTCTTTCAGGCGTTCATTTTCCATTGCCAACTGATCATTTTTTTGCTCCTGCTGGCTGACTTTATCAGTATCTTCCCTGCCACCAGAAGAATGAGTCAATAATTTGCAATAAGGCTCAATAAGGCTATCAATCTGCTGATCAATTTCCTTCAGAACCTGCTTATCTCTATTTAAAAATATTCGAATTATTTGCTGGTACAAATGCCTTTCACTGTTCTTTATCTCAACTTGCAGATCATTTAACAGCTCAGGTTCAATAGCACAGTGGACAGAAACCAATTCACTCAACTTTTTCGCTTTTATTTTTTCTGCATCTTGCAGCTTATCAATTACCTTCCCTGAAGCCTCTTGCGCACCAATTGCATGCTTTCTTGAAAGCAGCAGCAAAGCAAATATTAACAAGAACAGAACCAATACCGCTTCTGCCATAAAAACAACCATTATTGAATCTAGCTCTATCATCAATCTAACCTACTCAACAACTTGTCCTGCTTATCTGCTGACTGTTTTTTAAGAAATTTAAACCCAAAAAAACCAACAGCTATTAGCAGTACATTAACGCCTGCAACAATCGAAGATACCTTTATCCAATCAGTTGGCTCTTCCGGGTCATCTGCCTCTGCATCATCCAATTCTTCCTCATCTAGATTTTTTTTCTCTTTTTCAATAGAAACTTTTTTGCCGCCACTTTCATCATCATTCATAGGCTTATCTATCTGCGCCTTATCCCGCTCTTTTTCAAACAAACTGTCATCAATAATAATTGGAGCAACATTTGGCGAAATTACAATTCCCTGAATAGTATTAGCCATTATAGAAAAATTAATTATTTTAGTTTCCCCCCGGCCTGCCGCTTTAACAAACAATAACCAATGCCCACCCTTCTTTTCCATCACCTGCATTTCAGCCTGCCTGCCTACCTGACTTATAGTTGCCTCTACCGCCATCATAGTGGCATCTATAACCGATATATCAGGTATCAGCTTTATCGTTACCGTGCGGCCGGCCAAATCCACCTCTTTCTCCATCAGCACCAAACCTTCTTTTACATCAATCGTTTTCGCAACTTCTCTTTTAAACGTTTTTCCATCAGCTATAATTTTGAGAGTGTGTCTGCCTTTTTTTAACTCACCCTCCAGTGTTTTACTAAAAAGTCCCTGCTTACCAATAACAGCTGGAATAGCCCTTTTTTCGCCTCCATCTATCTGGACAACAATATCAATAAGGTTTAAAAAACCCTCTCTGCTGATTAACTGCTGCCGATCTGTAAAAAAGCCAGTTACTTTAACGGGTTCATTTAATGAAATATGTTTAGGTATTGCATCAATCTGAAATTTTAGATCAGTTACAATCATCACCTGATTTTCAGGGTCCATTTTTGCCAGTATTTTCCAGTTGCCGGCTTTTGGTTTTTTTATCGTTACTAAGTCATAGTTTTTTTCACTCAGCCAAGAGACATTTTTCTGCTTGGTTTCAGCAGTTACATTGCTTTTATCAGGAGCAATCAACTGGGAAGCGCCGGCAGACTCCTTAAATATTAGAACGGAAAACTCTTTAATAGACTCATCAATAGAAAAAGTGTTTCCTGTTATAGGCACCGAATCCTGATGAACAGCCTGTTTAAATATTCTAAAAAAAACTTTCTGCAGCTGATCTGCAGACTGTGCCGTTTCAGACCATCCCTGGGTATCAAAAGCCAGCTTATCCAGTAAATCGGCATCAGCTTCGTTTGAAAGAGCAATTGTCTGCACTTTTACTCCGGCCTGCTGCAGCAATGGTATCTGTTCCGACATAATCCTTGCTCGTGACTCAGCACTTTGCATAATGTCCTTTGAAACATCAACCATGCCATCAGTTAAAAGAATGAGACTTCTATTCTGTTGCCCAGTGGATTTAAGCCATTCTTTACTCGCATGTTGTATCGCATCTTCAATATTGGTAAAAAGTCCTCTAGAATGAATCTTCTTTATTTTTGATAAGGCTTTTTTTCTCCACTGCCTATTAACTGTTCCCATTTCAACTAATTTTGTAGTTTTCTCAGCAAACAGCCATAGACCGGCCTTGGTTCCCTTGGGCAGTAAATTAACCAGCAATTTAATCGCAGGAATTCTTAAATTTCTGGGATCATTTTGTTTCATGCTGCCAGAAACATCTATAAGCACTTGCAATTCATTTTCCGGCTGTTTCTTATCTGTGGCATAGCTTGCTGAACAGACACTGGCAAACAAAAAACAAATACAAAAACACCTTAATTTACTGTACATTGAAGCCCATTCGTTAATTAATGCTATAAGTTATAAATGTAGCTCAATTTTAATTTTTTATATTTAATAATAGGTGAAGCATGGTTTCTCTAAATCCGCCCGTTTGCAATTTTGGCGAAAAAGCATATGATTTTGATCTTCCCGGTACAGACGGACAGCACTGGACATTAAAAAAATGCATGGGTAAAAAAGGCTTATTAGTCATGTTTATCTGTAATCACTGCCCTTATGTCAAAGCTATACACCAACGAATACTGCGAGATGCGGCAGAACTTAAAACGCTAGGCATCTCAACAGTAGCCATTTCCTCTAACGATGTCACTGAATACCCTGAAGACTCCTTCGAAAATATGCAGCTTCTGGCAAAAAAATTAAATTTTGATTTCCCTTATCTGCTGGATGAAAGTCAAGAGGTGGCTAAACAATACGGAGCTGTCTGCACCCCTGATTTTTTTGGCTATAATAGCCAGTTTGAATTGCAATACAGAGGCCGGCTTGATGCCAGTACAAAAGAAACAGCTAGGGAGAATGTTAAGCGGGATTTATTTGAAGCAATGAAACAGGTATCTCAAACTAAGCATGGGCCTAAAGAACAGATTGCCAGCATTGGCTGCTCCATTAAGTGGAAAGAGCCGAAGCAAAGTGGCTAGAAACACCCGTTTACCTACCCACCTTTATTCTTTTAAAATTAGGGTATAACGTAGTAAAACTATACAATTACATAGCCTGCTATTCGGTTTACTTAGGAGCGAGGATTTAATAATTTCCAGCTTCCCAGGCTAAAGGCTGAAAGAGCTTATTCAGGCCCTCCTGCTTTCGCCTTTAACCTTTCACCTTTATAATAAGCATAATCTAAAACATTAAAAGAGGAAAAATCAATATGTCCATATTAAAAATGGCTGACCTGGATTTGTCCGGAAAACGCGTTTTAATCCGCCAGGATTTAAACGTGCCGGTTAAAGATGGCAAAGTAACCAGTGATCTTCGCATTCAGGCAAGCATCCCAACCATTGAAAAAGCACTTAGCGCTGGTGCGGCTGTTATGGTGATGTCCCACCTAGGTCGCCCAGCTGAAGGGGAATTTGATGAAGCCTCTAGCTTAAAGCCCGTTGCAGAACAATTATCAAAATTGCTAGGCAAACCTGTTCGCCTTGAAAAAGACTGGCTAGATGGCATTTCAATTGAAGCTGGCGAGGTTGTTCTCTGCGAAAATGTCCGCTTTAATAAAGGCGAAAAGAAAAACAGTGATGAGCTGGGTAAAAAAATGGCCTCGCTATGTGATATTTTTGTGATGGATGCCTTTGGCACTGCTCACCGCGCTCAGGCCTCTACCCACAGCGTAGCTAAATTTGCCCCTGTTGCCTGCGCCGGGCCTCTTTTGGCTAATGAACTTGATGCGTTAGGCAAAGCCTTAAACCAGCCAGCCCACCCATTAGTTGCCATTGTTGGCGGCTCTAAAGTTTCGACTAAATTGACTGTACTAGAGTCACTATCAACTAAAGTAGATCAATTAATTGTCGGTGGAGGCATCGCAAATACCTTTATTGCGGCGGCCGGCTATTCTGTTGGCAAATCACTTTACGAAGAAGATTTAATTGATGAAGCAAAACGCTTAATGGATGCGGCCAAAGCATCAGGATCAGATATTCCTGTCCCTACTGATGTTGTCTGTGCAAAAGAATTTTCAGATACTGCAACCGCAACCATCAAAAGTGTTTCTGATGTTGAAGACGATGATTTAATTTTGGACATAGGACCTGAAACATCAAAACAATACGCTGAAATACTGAAAACTGCCGGTACTATTGTTTGGAATGGACCTGTTGGCGTTTTTGAAATAAATCAGTTTGCCGAGGGAACCAAGTCCATGTCAGAAGCAATTGCTGACAGCCCGGCTTTTTCTATTGCCGGGGGCGGTGATACTTTGGCCGCTATTGATAAATATGGAATTAAAGATAAAGTATCCTACACTTCTACGGGTGGCGGTGCTTTTCTTGAATTTTTAGAGGGTAAAATACTGCCTGCTGTTGCCATTTTGGAAGAACGTAACAAATAAGCATATTAAACTGTTCTTTCAGCGACGAGAGAGATCTTATTCTATATTTGATCAAGATCTCTCTTCAGCTAGAGATGACGAACTTATTCTCTACTCCCCTTAATCCAAGGAATCGGACTGACTTAAATCATTAAGCATTTCTCTTTCTTCATCGGTCAGTAAATCATGCAAGCTATTTGGCCTCCTGGGCATCCTCATCGCACCATTATTCTTGGTTCGCCTATTTCCCTGTCTGCGAGCAGTACTTCGTCGCTCTGCAATACGACGATCTTGCTTTGGCCATAACAAGTACTCCTGCTGAATCATTTCACGCCATTCATCGGTGCCAAATTCAAAAGGGTTGATTCGCCTTTCTTTAGAACGGCGTTCACACTTACGCCTAGTTTCTTGTCTGGAATTATTGACAGCCATGTTATTTTTCGATATTAGGCACAAGACCCATCAGTCTATTATTAGTGTTTACTTTGATAAAATCCTACCATAGCTCTAGTTAAACGTAAAATTTTCAGCATAAATAAACAAATCAAATTGCTTATATATCAGTTTATTTATATAATAATCAGTTCTCTTTTATATAAGCAACTCATTTGCAAATATAATTTAGAGTCCTAACCAAAAACAAAACCAGCCATGGTTTCAGTTCGAAGGGGCTCTTATTAGTGGGATCAATTCAAATTTAATAAGGTTTTTTTATAATGGCTCGAGTTACTATTGAAGATTGTTTAGAAAATGTTGAAAATCGTTTTAAACTGGTTTTACTAGCCAGCAAAAGAGCACGTCAACTGGCAAAAGGGGCAGATGAATTTATCCCTCGCGGTAAAGATAAAGATACTGTCCTAGCTTTGCGTGAAATAGCAGAAGGTCATGTAACTGAAGATAACATCGATCTGTTGCATAATGTAGGCGAGCATTTTGCCAGCGAACGGCCTGAAGCTATTCCCGAAGACATAAGCTAGCAATAATGCCTGAAGTAGCCGATGCGAATTTTTCGCCAAAAATTGATTCCCCTGAAGAGAAACTGCTCAGAAGGTTAAAGACAATTGTTAACGGCTATCTCGACAAAGAGCAGGTAGAGTCCATTATCCGCGCCTATAGTTTTGGCGCGGACTCCCATACCGGACAATTTCGAAAAAGTGGCGAAGCCTACATCTGCCACCCATTATCCGTTGCAATTACTCTTGCTGAAATGCACATGGATACCCGGGGCATTATTGCCGCAATCCTGCATGATGCCATTGAAGACACCCCTGCCACAAAAGAACAGATAACGGATGAATTTAGCCAGGAAGTTGCTGATCTAGTTGACGGCGTAACCAAATTAACCAAACTCGATAACAAATCACACGCTGAAACGCAGGCTGAAAATGTCAGAAAAATGCTGCTGGCCATGGCTAAAGACTTACGCGTCATCATCGTCAAATTAGCTGATCGCCTGCATAATATGCAGACGCTTGGCGCCATGCCACTTGAAAAAAAACGTCGCATTGCCAAAGAAACCCAGGAAATCTATGTACCTCTAGCTAACCGGCTTAGCATGAATAGCATTAGGCACCAGCTAGAAGGTCTGTGCCTTGAAGCTATATACCCTCACCGCTATCGGGCAATCAAGCAAGCCGTTAAAAAGGCACGGGGGAACAGGCGGGAAATAGTCAACACCATTGAAAACTCCATTAAAAATAGACTTAACCAAACAGGGCTTATTTTTGACGTAGCCGGCAGAGAAAAAAATGTGGCTAGCATTTATAAAAAAATGCAACGCCAAAAAATTTCTTTCTCCAAAGTATTTGACGTTTATGCATTCCGCATTCTTTGCGATCAGGATGACGACTGCTACCGTATTTTAGGCTGCGTGCACAATCTGTATAAACCTATCCCCGGCAAATTTAAGGACTATATCGCATTGCCAAAGGCAAATGGCTATCAATCTCTGCATACCATTTTAATGAGTCCTTATGGCATGCCTATTGAGATACAAATCAGAACGCATGAAATGCATCGTCTGGCCGAATCAGGCATTGCAGCCCACTGGCTTTATAAGTCTAAAGACACTTCGGGTGACACGGCCAGAGCCAGAGCAACAGAATGGCTAAGGGATTTGCTTGAAATACAGAAAACAGCAGGTGACTCACTGGAATTTATTGACAACTTAAAAGTCGATTTATTTCCTCAAGAAGTATTTGTTTTCACACCGCAAGGCACCATTATCAAGATGCCCAGAGGGGCAACCATTGTAGATTTTGCCTATGCAGTACATACTGATATCGGCAACGCCTGTGTATCTGCCAGAATTGACAGCAAACTGATCCCTCTGCAAACTCAGCTTGAAAACGGCATGACGGTTGAGGTGATCACTGCCCCCTGGGCAAGGCCCAACCCTCTTTGGCTTAACCACATAATTACTGCCAAAGCACGCAGCAGCATTAGAAATTACCTGAAAAACTTTAAACAGCAGGATGCAATCAATTTAGGCCGACGCCTGCTTGAAAAAGAACTTAAAAGCCTCAGCCTTAAATTGGACAATATAGATGAATCCCGCATTGTTCAGCTATTAGATGTCATGAAGATGCAGGCTATGGATGAATTGCTGGAAGAAATAGGCCTGGGCAACAAAATGCCCCTGCTGATTGCCAAAAGACTTTCTCAGCAAGATATTCATGCGGCAGTCAAACTGGAAGACACCTCGACGGAACATGCACCTTTAATTATTAAGGGAACTGAAGGCATGGTCATCACCCTGGCAAATTGCTGCAAACCCATTCCTGGGGACTCTATTATTGGTTTCTTTAATCCTGGAAAAGGCATTGTCATTCATCATCACCAATGCCACAATAGCTCTGAAGTCAGAAAAAAGCAGACTAGCTGGATAGATGTTGAATGGAGCCAGGAAGTCTCTGGAGAATTCTCCGCTGAACTCAGAATAGAACTGCTTAATCAGCGCGGAACACTGGCAACCATTGCCTCGACCATTTCCAGTTTAGATGCCAACATAGAAAGTGTCTCTATGGCTGATCAGGATGATAAAGTATCCATTGACTTAATTACTGTATCGGTCAAAGACCGGGTACATCTTGCCACTATAATCCGCAAGCTTAAAAAGCTATTTATTGTGCTAAAAATTACTCGCGTTAAAACTTAGGACAGACGCTCAATATGCTTCGCATCAAACCCATTATCTAAAACCAGGTTCCATTAAAATGACGAAAACAATTATTGAAACCAATCACGCGCCTCAAGCGATTGGCACGTATTCTCAGGCAGTAAAAGTTAACGACACGGTATACCTTTCAGGTCAAATCCCTTTAGTTCCTGAAACTATGGAAATTGCCGAAGGTGATATTTCAGATCACATCAGACAGGTTTTTGACAACCTTACAGCAGTTGCAGAAGCGGCTGGCGGCAATTTTTTTGATATCGTAAAACTCAACGTTTTTTTAACAGACCTGTCCGACTTCCCCATCGTTAATGAAATTATGAGTGAATATTTCGCTACGCCCTACCCTGCCCGTGCAGTCGTAGGTGTCGCCGCATTGCCAAAAGGTGTTGCTGTAGAAATGGATGCCATCATGGTGATCAGAGAAGAATACACAAGCTAGCGACATGGAAACACTGGCTCAGCCCGTTTCTTCATTATCGGGCATTGGCTCCCAATCTGCCATTCGTTTGGAAAAGCTCGGAATCCGCACCATTCGAGACCTGCTTTTCCATCTCCCCCATCGCTATCAGGACCGCACAAAAATATATCCCATAGGCAGCCTGTCTCCGGGCATGGCTGTTTTATTCTGCGGTACAGTCGAACACACAGAAGTTCTAATGCGAGGCAGACATAGCCTGACCAGCAGAATCAGTGACCAGACAGGTACTATAACGTTAAGGTTTTTTCATTTTAGTGCTAAACAGAGCTTAGACCTAAAAACCGGCGCTTTAGTCAGCTGCTTTGGCGAAATTCGTTATGGCTATCAAGGTTTGGAGATTATCCACCCTGAATATAAAGTTATATCAGATACCGACAATATTACAGAAACCTGCTTAACACCAATCTATCCGTTAACTGAAGGCCTATATCAAGGTACACTTAGAAAGGCTGTTAAGCAGGCTATGTCACTTTATCTGCAAGACACACAGCTGCTTACTGATTGGCTGCCTCAGGAAATTTTACAACAATACCGCTACCCTTCTTTAAGCGAAGCCCTGCAAACCTTGCATCAGCCACAGCAGCAAATAACAGCGGAACAGCTGCAGCAAGGCAATCTACCCGCATTGAAGCGACTAGCCTTTGAAGAACTGTTAGCGCATCACCTCATTTTATTGACAAATAAACAGGCTGTTAAAAAATGGCAGGCTCCTGTTTTAAAAGCCTCAAAAGCACAATCCAAACAATTTTTATGCGCCCTCCCTTTTCAGCTGACCAGTGCTCAAAATCGTGTTATTGAAGAAATTGTTGCTGACTGCCAATCAAATCACCCCATGCTTAGACTGGTTCAGGGCGATGTAGGGTCAGGAAAAACCATAGTGGCAGCCTACGCAGCCCTACTTGCTTTATCCAGCAAATACCAAGTTGCCATCATGGCGCCCACTGAATTGCTGGCAGAACAGCATAACCTCAATTTTAGGCAGTGGTTCAAAAATGATAATGCCCATATCGCATATTTAACAGGTCAGCTTAAAGGCAAAGCTCGAAAGCAGACATTGACAGAAATAGAGGATGGCACTGCCCACATTATTATTGGGACTCACGCTTTGTTTCAAGAAAGTGTCAACTTCCACCAGCTAGGGCTTATTATCATTGATGAACAGCATCGTTTTGGAGTACATCAGCGCCTAGCCTTAAGAAAAAAAGGACAAACCGACTCTAGCCGCCCCCATCAGCTGGTGATGACGGCAACCCCCATTCCCAGAACATTGGCTATGCTGCAATATTCAGACCTGGACATTTCCATTATTGATGAATTGCCACCTGGCAGGAAGCCCGTTCTTACTCGCGTTATTCCAGCCGAAAGACGTGAACAGATTATTGAAAAAATCAGCAATTGGACTGCAGAAAAAAACCAAACCTACTGGGTTTGTACCTTAATCGAAGAATCAGAAGTCCTGCAATGTGAAGCGGCTGAAAAAACTGCCGAATATTTAACCCAGGCATTGCCCAATGTCCGTGTAGCGTTAGTTCATGGCAGAATGAAAGCCAGCGAAAAAGACAGCATTATGCAAGGGTTTAAGAACCATGATTATGACCTGCTAGTTGCAACCACGGTTATTGAAGTCGGCGTTGATGTGCCTAATGCCAGTCTGATGATAATTGAAAACCCCGAACGGCTAGGTCTTTCTCAGCTACATCAATTGCGTGGCAGAGTCGGCAGAGGCCAACAGGAAAGCTATTGCCTGTTAATGTACCAGAACCCTTTATCAAATATGGGGAAGCATAGGTTAAGCATATTGCGCGAAAGCAGCGACGGTTTTGTCATTGCCGAAAAGGATCTAGAATTACGCGGCCCAGGCGATGTGATGGGAACACGCCAGACAGGACTTATGCAATTAAAAATTGCCAATCTAGAAAGAGATACTGCGTTGCTGGAACAGGTGCAGCAAGCTGCCAGCATCATTTGCAAACAATACCCCAATGCTGTTCAGCCCATAATAGATCGCTGGCTAGGCCAGACAACTCTCTACTCCGAGGTATAGCCCCACGTGCACAAAAACAGTTTCTTATTCACCCGGGAACCTCATTGGAAAAAAAAACACCCGGGCTTAAAGCAGGCGCTTCCACCCGATGTACATTCATGGATTTATGAAAAAGGCTCTCTCACCCGCCGCCTTCGAAAAGTTTACGGTAGCTCATTTGCTGTCGAAATACTGTTCCACCGCTGGAAACCAGCATTTCTCGGCGAATGCAATTTACTGGGCCTGCCACACCAGCAATACAATCTTGTCCGTGAAGTATTGCTGCATGCCAACGGCAGACCGTTAATCCTTGCCAGAACCATTCTCCCAGAACACACCATAAAAGTAGCTAAACGCAATCTATCTCATCTAGGAACTCGTCCCTTAGGGGAAGTTATTTTTTCTTATCCAAAACTGGAGCGCTTAGATCTCAATATAACCAATGTTCAGCACTCACTATGGAGAGAAGAATTGATTGAAAAAGTCAATATTGGACAACATGTGTGGGGCAGAAGAACCGTCTATGCCATCCAAAAGCAAAAAATGCTGGTCAGTGAGTTTTTTATGCCTGGGGCTTTAACCACATAAAAATTTTTTATCGCCTCCACTACCTGAAATGACAGTTATTGTTTTTTTCCTAAACATCAAATATCCCCTGACTACAGGACATGTAATTGCCCCCCCCTCATAAGAGACTTCAAGAATAACGGTTTTTTGTGGTAGGTGTGATTAATCTAGGCCTAAGATAAACTTAAACGTTCAAAATACTCACTCCACTTATCAACATATAATTTAAATTGCTCCTGCTGGCACATCTGTCTGAGCGTGACACGCAATGTGGCTCGAGCTTCCCGTGATATTGGTTTAGAGAACCCGGATACATCGGAACCAGATAAAACCGCATCAAATAATGCTTTTTTTACCTCGTTACACTCGCTTAACCCCCAGCGCGTCAAAAGCTCTTGAAATTGGTTGAATAAAGAGAGGTCAAAAGGTATGTTCTTTCCAGAATTATCTAGCAATGGGTTGCCGGGGTGCAGCATTAAACATGGCACTAGACCTTCAGGGATAGGAATGTTAGCTGAATGTGTGATTTTTTTTGAGAAAAGTTTTGGCAATAGGTGTGTATGCGGTCCCTGAGGTGTTTTTTCTTTACCTATCGCTTGGTATACCTCTATTCGCCCAAGTTTTGATATAACTACCCGGCAAGGACTGGCACTGATAATTTCGGCTTTAACCTGGTCGCTTAATTTATCATAGGGCTGGCCTTCAAACTGACGAAGCAGCTCAATTAGTACTTTATCCCTTGTTCTAATGCAAAAATCAATATTATAGGCATCAATACCCATATCAAATATAATTGAATCTGACTGGGTACTGTCTATTGCCTCTTTATCAGCGCCAAGCTCAGTTAACCCCTTTCGCCGATTCATGCCTGCTTCTGTTTTTGGCAAACAGAATGCAACTCCCTGCTGCCAGCGATGCTGATTTTTACTTAATGCCTCATACGCAATAGGACGGGTATTTTCCGTAATTTCAAACCGAATACCACCCCGCTTGGTCATCATTGTCAGATCATTTGTTTTATCTGTGATAACAGGTTCATCTGAGATATGGTGAAATTCTGCAATAGCACCAAATGAGCCAATGCTGAAACTACTGGTTGACTGGTTTAAATGCTGTTCTAATACAGCTGCAATTTTAGGATAATCTGACATTTTATTTTTTAGAAGCTAAGTTAGCTGTTGAACAAAGTGCAATGGGAATGACAAGCGCCTGTCCGTCAACCTTGCTAATATGCGCTCTGATATTGAAACAGCGCGCGAGATTTTTTTTTGAAAGCACGTGTTCAGGCATCCCTTGTGAAATAATTTTTTGCTCACCCAGCATGACCAATTTATGGCAATAACGAGCGGCAAGGGTTAAGTCATGAATGACACACACAATTCCCATACCCGATTTAGATAATTGCCGAAACTTATTCATGACCTCTAATTGATGGCCAGGATCAAGACCTGCAATAGGTTCATCAGCTAGTAGCAGCTGAGGCTCTACGGCTAATGCACGAGATAAAAAAACGCGTGCCCGTTCCCCGCCGGATAAAGTATTAATAGTATGCTTAGCAAATTGGCTGACGTCACAATCCTGAAGCACTTGCTGTACTATTTTGTGATCTGCCTTCGAAGCACCTTGCCATGGTTTTCGGTGTGGCAAACGTCCCAGCATAGCTAAGTTCTCCACAGTTAAAGACCAATGGCTCTCATTGCCCTGAGGCAAATAGGCAAGTTTTTGGGCAAGCTGTTTAGGATCATAATCAGACAGGGAAAGACCAAGAAACTTGATATTGTTTTTTTGATTAGACAGCAGCCCTGACAACGCTCTTAATAATGTTGTTTTTCCTGAACCGTTAGGACCAATCAACCCTATAAATTCGCCCTTATCTATACCAAAGCCAACATCATCCAAAATAGTCCGGCCTGCAAAGTTAATGGATAAGCCTGTGGCTTCGAGTAATTTCATGGCAAATCCTTTTGTGTTTTCATAATCAGCATTAAAAAGAAAGGCGCACCGATTAATGCCGTTAATACCCCTAACTTAAGCTCTGTTCCAGTTGATAAAAGACGTACCGCACTATCTGCCATCAACGTTAAACATGCGCCCCCCAAACCACTGGCCAACAGCAAAGTGCTCGGCTTATGTCCGACCCACCGACGCAGAAGATGAGGTACAACCAGTCCAATAAAACCTATCGCCCCTGAAACAGCTGTCGCAGCCCCAACAGATATCGCTATGCCAATAATAATCAGCCTGCTGACTTGGTTAATATTAAACCCTAGGCTTTGCGTGGCCTCTTCCCCTAAAGTTAAAGCATCTAGCGCTTTGGCCTGCATTAATAACAGTCCCCAGCCTATCACCATGAATGGGGCGGATAGGAAAACATGTTCAAAGCTGCGGTTTGCAATAGAACCCATTAGCCAAAACATAATTTCTAGTGCCACAAAAGGGTTGGGGCTTAGGTTTAATGCAAGTGATGTTAATGCTGAGGCAAAACTGCTCACTGCAATTCCTGCGAGAATAAGTCGCAGGGTGCTGCTATTTCGTCCCGCGAGTAATTGAATTAGCAAAACAGCTGCTAAAGCACCCGCTATGCCCCCGAGCGGCAAGGCAAGTGCAAATAATCCAGAGAGTCCTGTATAGATAGTAATAACTGCGCCTAGCGAAGCAGCTGATGATACGCCAATCAATCCAGGTTCAGCCAATGGGTTGCGCAGAAAGCCTTGTAAAGCGGCACCTCCCAAACCAAGTGTAATGCCAATCATCAGCCCTAATATAGCTCTGGGCAAGCGGATTTCATAAAAGATTAATTGAACTGATGGCTTACCTTCACCCAAAATAACGGCAATGAGTTCGTCAAAATCAATATGTGAAGTTCCAACGAATAATGACACAAAAAAGGTGATCAAAAGCAGTAACAGTAACAAAGTAAATAATCGCTGTTCTGTTTTGCCATTGGCTGCTAGGTGTTTTTTCATTTATAGCTTGTCATTTGGTAACGAACCGCAGCTAAATTCTCAACAGCGTCCAAAACAAAAGGAGTTCCACAAACCCAGAGAGGGTCTGATATCTTAATAGTCTGTTTTTTTGACTTGAATTTTTTAAATGCAGGGTGCTGAAATGCTGCCATGGCAACAGATCCCTCTTTACTCCGTCGTTTGCCGCTTATAATGATGTCAGGATCCTTGGCAATCAGGGTTTCTAGCGATAAGTGACCGCCGCCTAAAATGCCAAGCTGGGTGGCAAGGTTGCTAAAACCTGCCGTTTCAAGAATTGTGTTTGCCAAGGTATTGCCACCGGTAGTATAGCCATTCTCTCGATAAAACACAGCAACCGGACGCTGTTCAGCCTGAGCGCTCATAACTTTTGACAATCGCTGGTTAAAAGATGATATTAATCGCTCACCCCTTTGTATTTCGCCTACTGCCCGTGCCACAATCATTATATTATGGCGAATGTCATCAAGCGTTTTTGCAATGGGAATTTCAACAATATTGAACCCCAGCCGGCGCAGTAGAAAAACAGCAGGGCGAGACGTGTAAGTTCCCGCTAAAATCAAATCGGGTTGCATTAACAATATATCCTCTGCCTTTCCATAATTCTGTTTGATACCGGCAGCCTCCCTATACATTACCGAACTATTTTTCTGTGTCGCTAAGTAGCTTACCGACTTAATATTATTTCGATCGGCAATTAACATCGCCAACTGATCGGTACACAAATTAATAGAGACAATCCTTTGCGGTTTTGCATGTATGGCGTGTGACAGCAGGCTTATCAGTCCCGCCGCCACCACTTTATAAATACTACGACTTTTTATCACTTTAAAATGATGCAAGGAGATTTAAGCTGGATACAACGCAAATAAAAACATCTTCTCAGCCACTATTTTAGAAAGGGTCCCAATGCCATACGAATACCCCCATACCCAGCAATACCCGGTGCCCGATAAGAGTAAACCTCTTGATAATGCTCATCCAGAAGGTTTTCAACTCTGACAAATAACTCTATCTGATCATATATTTCATAGGATGCTGCAACATTAAGCAAAGTATAGTCATCCAATTTAACAATCGAACGATTAAAAGACTGGTCGAACGAAAAATCTGTTTGCTTACCGTTATATTTAACACCAACATTCAAGTTACCCTTGTTTCCAAAGACTTTAAAACCATAATTAAGGTTTGCACTGGCAATATGTTTTGCACGGCGCACTAAACTTACGCCCTCAGCATCTTTATTGGAGTTCCAGGTATAACTTCCTGTAAAATCTAAATTATCGATGATATTTGCTCGCACCTCGATCTCAATACCGGATATATGTGTTCGACCATCCTGGTTGATTGACCGCTGTCCCGACCCAATAATTAAATTATCAATTCGGTTATTATAGTAAGTGGTATCCAGTGAAAACCGGCCATTTAAAAACCGCTGCTCGATTCCTGCATCAAAGCTTTGGCTTTCTTCTGACTGCAGACTAGGATTGCCCTCATAATTTTCCGAAAACCCATACAGTTCAAATAATGTAGGATTCTTTACGCCTGTTCCATAACTGGCATGGAGCCTTGTATCAGTTTCTTTATGAAGATAAGACAGCGTTGCACGGTAGGTGGTGGCGTTTTTAAATAAATCATCATTGTCATCGTACCTAATGCCGCCGGAAAGAAATAGCCTATCAAACAGCCCCAGCTTATATTCACCGACATAACTGGTTGTCTGAATACTTTTATCTACATCACTAAATGAACTTTTAACTTTGACCGCATCCTTTTCATGCTCAACTAAAAAAGTAAAGGTATGGTTAGACTGAGCAAAACTAGCTGTATCAATATATAAGTCTGTCTGATAAGCATATTTACTGTTTCGGCCATCAAACTCGCTGCCTAACTCTTTATTTCTGACATTATCTCTTTTGTTATCAGAATAGTTAGCACTAATCATATGGTTCCAATTTAACCATTCAACCTCATCAAACAATGCCAGTTTTGAGAAAACGCGACCAAACTTTTGATGTGTTTCTGTTTCATTATCAGCATCTATTGCTCCTATTCCTCCCTGAAAACCATCCGTTTCTGTGTTTGAACGAACCAGTTTTCCAGTTACCCCTATTTTCCAATTTTCTAATATACGGAAATTGACGTTGCCATCCAGCGTTAAATTACGATTATCATCTTTTTCATTGCCACTTTCAGCAATTGAAATGCCTTCAGATTCAAATTGTGAAGCATTGACAGAAAAATCAATCTTATCTTCCCAGCCGCCACTAATGCCGCCACTTGCTTTATAGGTAGAAAACGAGCCTCCCTCAACCTGGGCACTAAGCTGAATGCCTTGATTGCCCCGCTTAGTAATGATGTTAATAACACCGCCAATGGCATCACTTCCATACAATGCGCTCTGAGCGCCTCTAATAACCTCAATACGCTCAACATTTTCGGCCAGTAAATTACCAAAATTAAATTCAGAACCACCACTCGGATCATTTAGCTCAATACCATTAAGTCGAACTAAAGTGTGATTCCCTTCAGCCCCACGAATACGGACCTGTGTAAGGGTACCGAAACCGCCTCCCGACTGGTTAACGGCAAGGCCCGGAATAGTACGAAGAATGTCAGAAACATAAGTTACTTGCTGCTGTTCAATATCTTTAGAAGTAATCACAGTTACTGCACTGCCAATATGTCTTTCTGGCGTTGCGGTTAAATGCGCAGTAACCACTATATCTTTTAATTGTTCGGGGGGTAACTCAAAGGCTAAAAGCGAGCTAGAAAAAACTGTAGTCAGCAAAATGGCAGACAGTGGCCATCTGGTAAGAGTAAACATAAAAACTCCACGTTTTAAAAAATAAACGTCGACAGGAGATCTTTAAAAAGACAATGTAATCCAAATCGACAGAACGTGTGTCGATTGCATTATAAGAAGACAATAAGGCGACAGAGTAAACTCTGCCCTCATGCTTTTCAGGCAAGGATGCGACACGGTTAATCGCATCACAGAAAACGGTTTTCCGTCGCCATAAACTAATCCCGATTTATGGAAAGGTGATACTGGCTTAGGCAGGTATCCTGGCTCACGGATCAACATATGCATCCAGCCTTCCCGGATTTTTCCAGTGGCATAAGCGGATGAATACTCATCGTATACAGTTGCGGGTCAGCCAAGGCTTTGATCTTTAACCTGATAGACAGTTAATAAATCTATACCTTGTTCCCTGAATTACTTCCCCTTTACAGGGGAACCAAAGCTGACGGCATTTTAACATCATACTTCTTTATTTCAACTGTTTTATGGATAAAAATGAGCTTTACACGTGCAAACAGGACTTCGAAAGAATCATAATCTACCGTTTCAACAAGTGATTGCTATCGTCCTAAACAGTAAAAGCACTCCAGCAATTTGCCCCCCCTAAAAGTATGGTTCAAATAAATCAGTTGAACGCTTAGTTTAACGGTAACTTATTAATAGATATCAGCCAACCAATCGCTCATCCACAGGCAATGCATTACGGTTAATCCGCTCAATTAAATTGATTACTTTAGTCGCATTGGCTTCTTTAAAAACGCCTAACAAACCTTGGTCATGAATATTAGTAAAAGGCGGTTCAAACAGCATGGCTTTATCAATCCTGCCATTGGTGGTGAGAAAACGAATAATGGTATTGATAAAGGTCATCTGATCGGCGCGTAAATCACCCAGCTGAATAAAATCAGCAAACACCGCTTGCGCCGCATTCGCCTCTAAACCAATAATACTACGTACAAATTCCCCTAACGGCTTTTCGCCATAAGTCTCAATATAATCTTGTTTTGAGCCGACGGTTTCACCATCAAATAAAATATTTTCCAATGCCTGCAATTCGGTTTCGGTAATCGGCTTATTGGTTTTTAGCTTCTGAATAACAAGGTGATCGCTATGTTGTCGCACATACGATTCCACACGGTCTTTATAGCTTTGTAATTTTTGATATTCGGGGATAAGATCCTGCTCTTTAATACCCTCATGATCAAGCGTATCTTCAAAAGTGGTGACTACATTGACCTGACTTTCTTTATCAATATACTTCATCAAATCGCGTAATGCGCCCCGTACCTCTTCAAGATGATTCACCTTCATTGCCTGCCAAAATGATTCGGACTGTGCCTCGCGCAATAACTTTTCTTGCGCTTTAACCTCAGGAATATTCAGCTTTTTAAGCAAATCATTGGCAAGCCCGTTTATTTTGAGGACAAAGCCTTCTGTGCTTTGCGCCCCTGTTAATAAAGCCAATTGAAAACGCAGAATCAAAATATCAAACCGTCTGGCAAATTCATCATCCGCTTCATCAGGCAAAACCAATGCCGATAAATGGGTATTAATATCCAGCTGATCGCCTTTCGTTAAATTAGCCCAACGCGCTTTGTTGCTAAATTCAACCATCGTTCTTAAACGTGCTTTCACCACAAAACGATCTCTATCCAGCCCTGCCACCGCCTGATTTAATTCATCAATAGTCGCATCTGCAAACGCACGCTGTTCATCACTGCTGCTGTATTCTTCTCGAATAGTGACAGCCAGCTCTAATTTGGCTTCAAAGATTTGCTGGGTTAAACTTTTAGTGACTCGGCCTTCCATGCCATCTGGGTTTTCACCAAAAAACTCAAAGTTTTGGCAAAAATCAAAAATAACAAAATGCGTTTTATTGGTATTCACTGATACCCATTGCCTGTTGCATCTCTTTTAAGGCATATTCCACAATGGTTTTATCTTTCGATTTGCAAATCAATAGACCAATGGTGGCGTTGTCTTGCTCGCTTGCCAATATGTCATCTACGGCGGAGATATAAAAATTGATTTTGCCGACATACTCAGGTTTAAACTCGGTGGTTTTAAGCTCTATCACCACATAGCTGCGTAACTTGATATGGTAAAACAACAGGTCGATATAAAAACCCTTGTCGCTTACTGGTAGCTTGTATTGTTTACCCACAAAGGCAAAGCCTGCGCCCAGTTCCAGCAGAAATTGGCTGATATTTTCGGTTAATGCGTTTTCTAATTCTTTTCATTGCATTTTTCGCTGAGGGTCAAAAAATCAAAGCAATATGGGTCTTTGAGGGTTTGCTTGGCAAGGTCGGATTGCGACGTTGGCAGGTGATACTCAAAATTACTCAGTGTTTTGCCTTGGCGTTGATACAAGTCCAATTCAATTTGATGGGTTAAAACGGCTCTTGACCAGCTGTTTTCAATGGTTTTTTGCACATAAAACAAGGCTTCGTCGCTTGATCCTAAATAAATCAGTTGAGCACGGATTTTGTGGGAAATCTGGGCAAAAAAGGCAAAGAATAGCTCGAAGAAAATGGCCGTAGTCCTTATCGAGAGCTATTCTGCAGTAGTTTTGTCCAGATTTTTCACAAAACCGTGAAGCGAAATACACTCACCCATTTGGTGAATAGTAAAAAACCGGATTAAACAGTTTATTTAACAAGTTACAGTTAAACTAAGCGTTCAACTGATTTATTTAGGTTGATCAGGCTTTGCTGACAATCAGTAGATTTTACCCCCACGGGATTTGAAAAATGGGTGCTTGCGCTAATTGCGAAACAACTTGTTTCGTTATTTCGTCGGTTTGTGTCCAGTAGCGATACCACTTCCGCATCAATTCAAGATTTCTTACCGAAAATCCTTTCATTTCAGGGAATTCTTTCTGCAAATCTCGGCTGACTTGTTTCACCAAGCCATCACCCCAACGAGCCGTTTGTTGTTTTTGTACGATTTGCTCGGCAATAAACCAGTAAAGCTGTAATAACTCTCGATTGACTGAAACCGCCGCCTTAATTTGGGCGGATTGAATCTGAGATTTTAGCCAGAAAATCAGCGTCTTGTATTCGCTATTGTGGATAAGTTCACTCACTCCCAAGCTCCGATCTCAATAGTTGCGACAGTGTCGCAATCATTCGTTTATTATCCATCAATATTCACCTTCGCCAGATTCGTCAATATCCGCTGATTCAATTCGGCTTCTTCTTTTAACTGCTCTTCAAACTCGGCTTTCAGGCTATTAAAGCGTTCGGTAAAATCAAAATCGTCCTCTTCTTCTGCCAGTCCGACATAGCGCCCTGGGGTCCAGTTCTTGACGCGCTCGATGGGGGCGGCATTGCAAAAGCCTTTTATATCTTCGTAATCGCCTTCTGGATTTCGCCAGTTGTGGTAAGTATCGGCAATCGTTTGTATATCCTCTTTGGATAATTCACGGGTGAGGCGATTGATTAAATGCCCCATGTTGCGGGAATCAATAAACAGGATTTTATTCTCTGTAAGGGCGAACGGCCTTTCGCCCCTACGGATAAACCACAATGATGCGGGAATTTGGGTGTTGAGAAACAGCTTGGCAGGCAGGTTGACAATGCAATCAATCAAACCTGCTTCGACTAGGGCTTTTCTGACCTCTCCTTCGCCCGATGTTTTGAAGGTCAACGCCCCTTTTGCCAGTACAAAGCCTGCTTGTCCGCTGGGGGCAAGGTGCTGTATCCATGCGTAGTTGGCATTGCCCGTGGGTGGTGTGCCGTATTGCCAGCATCCGTCTTTACACAGTAGATCACCGCTCCAGTCGCTGACATTAAAGGGTGGGTTGGCAATAATATAATCGGCTTTGAGGTCTTTGTGGGCATCGTTTAAAAACGAGCCTTCGTTATTCCATTTCACCTGTGAGCTGTCAATGCCCCGAATGGCAAGATTCATTTTCGCCAGTCGCCAAGTGGTCTGGTTGCTCTCTTGTCCGTAGATAGAAATATCGTTGATTCTGCCCTGATGCTCCAGTACAAATTTTTCTGATTGTACAAACATGCCGCCCGAACCACAGCAAGGGTCAAGCACTCGCCCTTTGTAGGGTTCGAGCATTTCAATCTGTAATTCAACCACGCTTCTGGGGGTGTAGAACTGTCCGCCTTTTTTGCCTTCCGCCAGTGCAAATTCACCGAGGAAATATTCAAACACATGCCCCAACACATCAGCACTGCGGGACTTGGCATCACCTAATGCAATATTGCTAATCAGGTCGATGAGTTCGCCCAAACTGGTAGGGTCAAGATTTTGTCTGGCATAGACTTTAGGAAGCACACCCTTTAATGAGGTGTTTTCCTTTTCAATCGCATCCATTGCCTCATCAACCGTTTTGCCAATCGTCGGTTGTTTGGCATGGGCTTGCAGATGCGTCCAGCGGGCATCTTGCGGCACAAAAAAGACATTCTCGGCTTTGTATTCGTCCTTGTCTTCGGGATCATCGCCGGCATATTCGCCGTCTCCCGCTTTTAATGTGGCGTATAGCTCCTCAAAGGCATCAGAAATGTATTTAAGAAAAATCAATCCCAAGACAACATGCTTGTATTCGGCGGCATCGATATTTTTCTGAGCTTATCAGCCGACTTCCAAAGTTGCTTTTCCAGTGATTCTTCTTGTGCTTCTTTCTTCTTTGCCATTCTATCTCCGTTGGTTATTTGTTACTGGCCGGTGGTTGTTTAAAGTGGCTCCTATTGTCACAAAATAATAAGGAGAAATATCTAACATTCTCATAAAAAATGAACTTCACTAGGTGTCTGATAATCCAGACTTTGATGCAGGCGCTCTTGATTATAAAACTCGAAATAACGTTTTAAGCTGGGTCGTAATTGAGGCGCAGTCTGGTAGTCATATTCATCATATTCATATAAGTATTCTCATGTTTTACGGTTCGCCATAAACGTTCAACAAAAATATTATCCAAAGCATGGCCATGCCCATCCATGTTAGTCTTAATCTCCTTATCCAACAAGACTTTTGTGAATGACTTTTGTGAATGAAATGCTGGTATATTGAGTGCCTTGATCTGTATTGAAAATCTCCGAGGTACTCATATCAAGCGCTTTCTCTAACGCATCAATACAGAACGTTGTACCCATTGGGCTGGATAATTCCCACGACAAGACATAGTGGCTATATTAAATTATGGCGAATAGCCAGCTTAATATATAAATTTCACTTTTCCTATCCCCACCAGGCAATGATGAGGAGCATAAAAAGGATGAAAATAATTAGAAAAAGTTGCTGAATAGTTACGTTGTGATTAGCTATCTTTTTCTATAGTCTTAACTTCTTTTGGCAGCTTTACACCTAAAAAACTATTCAAAGCCCCTTTGCTAGTCAAGATACGGTACTGGGCAAAAATCTCATCATATTTTGCATTGGTGTATGCACTTTTAGAAACGAACATTTCATTTGCTGAATCCAGTAAATCCAATAGTGTGCGCTGGCCAATGTTAAATTGTTTCTGATAAGCTGCATAGCTTCTGATGCTGGAATCTTTATGAGCCCTAAAGAATTTCATTTGCTCTTTAATAGTCTGATGTGCCACCCATGATAAACGCATGCTTTCAACAACTTGTCTGTAGGTATTGTCTCTGATATTTTTGGCCTGGTTTATCCGTTCTGCCGTTTCTTTACGGCGAGCAACATCTTTGCCGCCATTAAACAGATTGTACCTAAGGCGCAGCATGGCAAGGGCATCTTCATTTTTACCTTTTATGCCATCCATATCAACATTGTGGGAAGCGCTGACCTGTACATCCAGGCGAGGCATGTAGGCCGCTTTTGCTGTCTCGTGCTGAGCAAAAGCGGAGTCTATATCGGCATTGGCAGATTTTAAGATGGGATGATTGCTAACGGCTTGCTCAACGGCGGCATCTAAATTTATAGGGAATGCTGTAACAGGTTCTAAAATGGGCTGCAGGTCTTTAGGAAATTCCCCAATAATTCTTAAAAAGGCAGTTTCAGCATCTTTAAGATTACCTGATTCAGATAAGGCATTCTTTTTAGCAAGTGCCAAACGACCGCTTGATTGGTCTGCATCTGCACGTTTTCCAACGCCTCGCCGGCTACGCAGTTGAATCTGGTCATTTGTTTTTTGATGCACTAATAGGTTTTCTTTAGCTAAGGTAAGTAAATCTTGGCGACGAAGTACATTGATATAGGCTTCGACCGCATTTAAGGCTGTAATTTCTGCCTGGCCAAAAACTGTATAGGCTTTTGCGTTTGTTCTTGCCTGATGACGGTTAATTTCACTTGAGGCCGCAAAGCCATCGAAAATCATTTGATTTAATTGAATGGATGCTTCTTCTCGGCCATAAGAAACGGTACCGTCACCACGGCTGCGGGTAGTTGGGTTGGTTGACTGTTCCCATCCTATTCCTGCTGTAATGTCCACGGTGGGGAAGTAGGCGGATCTTGCCTGGCTAATTTCATGCTCAACAGCAGAGCGTTCTGATTTGGCGGACTGGATTTTCGGGTTTTCGTCAATAGTCTTCTGTATTGCTTCCTGTAAGGACTGAGCAGAAGTTAGTGGCGAAAAGAGACTGCAGGCAATTAAGCCGCCAAGACCAAGTGAAGATTTAAGTTTCATATCTATCTCAAAAGTAATTATGGTTAGATGCATTAACTTAGAAAACCGGTTGATCGCAGGTTTACAGCACAGGATGTTTTTTTTACAGTTCTTTGCAGGGTATTCTCCTGTAAAAACCTGTATTCCCAATATCTAGGCAGTAAAAAAACTAGGCTTTGCCCTTAGCGCCAGGCCATTGTTTTTTGAATGCTGTAAAGCCATTAACCTAGACTGATGACTGTGAGTAACTGATTTTTTAGGTTTAAGCTGACAAGCTAAGGGAGACAATTATCAATTTTTATCCCCCCTAAACTAATCAGTATAGCTTACCAACATAATTTATCTGTATTGTTATAAAAAAAATGTAACCAAGCAGGAATCTTCATTTTTACTGACATCAGCAATGCTGGAAATTAAATGCCATCATCAATACCGCCTGACAGCAGCAATGTGTCTAACATACTTGCTGCGGTGGCATCTGTAGTAACCACGCTGGTTAAGTCGATAGTTTGAACGACATTCCCGCCATTGTCTTTAATGGAGAGCTGCAAATGCTCGCCACTTGAATCATTGGCTGCTAATCCTTCGATAGAATGTGAGCCGTCGGATAATAAATCAGCCAGGTTCAAGGTATCACCCTCGGCAGCATTAAAGTCTGTTACAACATCATGAGAGCCTTGAGCGGCCGCCTTATACCAGACAAACTCATCTGCACCAGCACCGCCGGTCAAAGTATCATCTCCGTTGCCGGCAAAAATAATGTCATCGCCACTGAGTATGCTGGCTGATTCACTTACGCCGTTTACCATCAGATGCACTGTGGCTGTGTTTACCGCTCCCAGAGTATCTTCTACCGTGTAAGTAAAGGTTGCCGGGCCATTATAATCTGTATCGGGGGTGAACAGTATTGTTGAGCTATCAGCACTTAAGGTTGCAGTTCCGTTAACGGAATCCTGTACTGAGGTGATTTCAAAGCCATGGCCTTCAGGATCACTGTCGTTTGCAACAAGGTCGGAGGCATCGATTGTTAAGACGGTATCTTCATCCATTGCAAAAGTATCCTGAACCTGAAAGTAGGGTGAGCCATCCTCATTAAAACGAAAGCCTGCTATGCCATTAGCTGATTCGTAAGTGATGATATAGCCTCCATCTTCCAGAGATGTCACTGCCGGTTCAGATTGAATGCCTATTGTGTTTTCATTTACAGTTAATGCATTGCCTACTGCAACCCCTGTAGAATCAAAGAGCTGTGAGATGATGTCGTCGCCATCTTGCCAAACAGCGACAAAGCCGCTGTCTGTTTCTGTAACAACAGGGTTTGAACCCGTTGCACTCAAAGCAATTTCATTGCCAATCAAAGAGCCATTAGGAGCAATTATCTGCATAGCTAGGCCTTGGCCTGCAGCGGTAGATTCCCATGTTATGACGGCCGTACCGTTGGATAGTGCTGTGACTTCCGGGTTTGTCTGGTCACCTGCAATTGTGCTGTTGATTGCGGTTTCTGAACCAACTTTTTCTAAACCATTTGCTGTTAGCTGGAGCTTTTGAGAGTATATGCCAAAGCCATCACCATCCTGATTGGCCGATTGCCACGTCATAATGGCTGACCCATCAGATAATAGAGCAATATCAGAATCTATTTGATCATCAGCCATTTGCGTATTGACAAGTAAACGGTCACCAACGGGATTTCCTGATGCATCATAGCGCTGAGCAACAATGCCAAAGCCCTTGCCGGCATAATCACCATCTGCGGTCGCTTCGCTAAAATCACTGATGATGGGGTTGTCAATCGGGTTTGCATTGGTATTTGCATTGCCATGATAGTCGTAGCCATCACTGTTATGAAGCCTGGCATCTGCAGCCCAAGTGACGATAAAGCCACCATCTGGCAGGGCTACAAGCGGATCATATTCGGCTCTTGCAATGGTAAATTCTTCAGAGACGGGAGCACCGCTATCATCATAAATCTGTGCTTCGAGATAGCTTGAGCCATTATCATATCTGTCAAATTCGATATTATGGTCATCTGACATCCAGGTGACTAAATAATTGCCATTTTCTAAGCCGATAACATTAACGTCATGCTGATCTCTGCCACCCTCTAGCGAGGTATTTGTTACAAAGGTGTTTACGCGAATGGCATCGCCGACAGTGTCTCCATTTGCATCATAGCGCTGCAAGAAAATATCATGGTTTACTTTGCTGTTCCATAATATTTCACCCGCATCATCTAAATCGCCATCATTGTTTATATCGTTAGTATCTGCTCCTCTATATGAATTACCGCTGACCTCTGACCACGCGACAACATAGCCTCCATCATTAAGTGATGCTACATCGGGAGCTGACTGTTCTTGGCCGGCAGTAAAAGCCGCTACAGAAAACTCCCCCTGCGCCGTCGATTCGTAGCCATCATCCATTGCATCTACTGAGTTTATTTGGATTGTAAGCGTAGATGTTGCAGTATCGGCTGAGTCTGTATTATCTCCAACAGTGTAGCTGGCTATTGGAACTGCACCAGTATAGCCAGAATCAGGCAAAAATGAGTATATGCCATTAGCGGCAATTGTTAATGAACCCACATTATCAATCGTTATGGTATCACCTGCATTTGCCGTTTGATTATCAATACTGAAATTAATGACAGAGCTTGAACCATCAACATTTTGCGTATTATCAAGAACATTGCCGGTTGCTTCGCTGTTTTCATTGATGACTCTTGTTTCATTGGCGTCTATTAGCACATCACCTAATGCAGTGATATGTAAATTGACTGATGCAGTAGAAACATCACCATCGGCATCGGTAATGGCATAGGTAAAGCTGTCGCTTCCATTGTAGTTGTCGGCAGGCGTATAGGTAAAGGTACCATCGGCATTGATGCTGACAGAGCCATGGGCTGGACCGGTTTCCACCGCCCAGGTGTTGCCACCATCTGCCGATTCTGTATCATTGGCAATAAGCGTACCGGTGATCGCTGTATCTTCATTTAGGGTAAAGCTGTCATCGACGGCAACAGGCACATCGTTGACAGAGTCAATGGTTAAGTTGACGGCGGCAATAGAGGTGTCGCCATCGGCATCGGTAATGGCATAGGTAAAGCTGTCGCTTCCATTGTAGTTGTCGGCAGGCGTATAGGTAAAGGTGCCGTCGGCATTGATGCTGACAGAGCCGTGAGCAGGGCCAGTTTCCACCGCCCAGGTATTGCCGCCATCTGCTGATTCTGTATCATTGGCAATAAGCGTATCGGTGATCGCTGTATCTTCATTTAGGGTAAAGCTGTCATCGACGGCAACAGGCACATCGTTGACAGAGTCAATGGTTAAGTTGACGGCGGCAATAGAGGTGTCGCTGTCGGCATCGGTAATGGCATAGGTAAAGCTGTCGCTTCCATTGTAGTTGTCGGCAGGCGTATAGGTAAAGGTACCGTCGGCATTGATGCTGACAGAGCCGTGAGCAGGGCCGGTTTCCACCACCCAGGTATTGCCGCCATCTGCCGATTCTGTATCATTGGCAATAAGCGTACCGGTGATCGCTGTATCTTCATTTAGGGTAAAGCTGTCATCGACGGCAACAGGCACATCGTTGACAGAGTCAATGGTTAAGTTGACGGCGGCAATAGAGGTGTCGCCGTCGGCATCGGTAATGGCATAGGTAAAGCTGTCGCTTCCATTGTAGTTGTCGGCAGGCGTATAGGTAAAGGTGCCGTCGGCATTGATGCTGACAGAGCCGTGAGCAGGGCCAGTTTCTACAGCCCAGGTGTTTCCGCCATCTGCCGATTTTGTATCGTTGGAGCTTAAGGAACCGGTAAATGCATTATCTTCATTTAATAAGAAGGCATTATCTACAGCTTTGGGAGTGTCATCTATGATATTAACTTCATCCGATATGATGAGCTCATCAAATAAATTATTTTCATTTATATTATTTACAAAAGGTCCGTCTGTTTCAAAGCCACTGGTAACAGGAGCTTCAGGTGCAAGATAGTCAATAGTTTCTGCTGTTACCCCTTCATTGCCTTCAGACAAAATGCCGGCTGCTGTTGCTTCGCCAATTTGAGTTGGGTCTTTGCCTTCCAATAAAGCTTGCTGCAATGCTAAAACATCGTCTTCAACATCTAGCTTTTCTACTTCATTAAGATTAATCGTTTCGCTGTTTAACAGGATTTGTGACTGTCGTCCTAAATCCATGATATTGCCATCAGCAAATTCTATTTCGATAGCACCGGCAGAACCCGTTATGATGATCTCATCTGCATAGACTCGGTCACCAATTTGCAGCTCTCGTTTTGAGCCATCTGGTGATGTTGCGGTTGCTGTACCGTTAAGCGTTTTTATAATACCCACTTGTATTGCCATGATGTTTTCCTCAATAAAATTCATGCAGTTTTAGCGAGGCTCTGCTTTCTGCCTCTGATAACTTAGAATATTAGAGGATGACTGGGTATGCGGGTATTGTACTTTGGTACTATAAGTGTCTGTTTTTTATTAAAATGTGTGCTGCTTAACAGTTATCTTGGCAGTTGTGTTGAAAAACTGGAAAATTATTGAGAAAGAAAAATGGAATGCTAGAGGAGGAGTGCTGAACAAGGACTCCTATGTGCCCAAGTAAAATTAATTAGCCAAATTCTTTAATAAACAGAGCTAAATGTAAACGGTCAGGAATACTTAGCTTCTTAAATATTGAAGTTAAATGGGCTTTGACAGTTCGTTCTGAAATGAAAAGTGATGAGGCTATTGCCTTATTGCTTTCACCTGAACAAATCATTTTTGCAACGTCCCGCTCACGGCTGGAAAGGGTTAATAATAATTTGGATGACTCAGCCTGCCTTGATACCTGATCTGCTTCGGTTTCAGCTTTAGCATATTTCATTTTTACAAGTGCACCTATCACTTGCGATACCAAATGGCGCTGAATCCATATATCGCCTTTCAGTATCCTTTCAATAGCCTGAAGCAACAGATTGGAGGGTTCAGTTTTATTGCAATAGCCTGCAGCACCGCTTGCTATGGCCTTTATTTGATTCTCTTCTGACCAGTCAGTGCCGATAATAAGAAAACGAGTCGTCTGTCTGTTAAAAATAGTCAGCAAGTTTTGATTTTCAATAATTTTATCAGCATCAACAATGGCGACATCGGCAGTAAAATCTGAGGCAAGGTCTGAAACTGTATCAGTCTGATAATATGAACTTAGCACTGATGACCAGAATGTAATCAGTTTTTTATTATCAGAAAAAAATAAAACTCGATTCAAATGAATATCCTTAACGCTCTCTTAGAGCTCTGCCTCTGGCTTTTAAAATAGGTTTAAGTAAATAGTCTAGTACAGATTTCTTGCCTGTCAAAATATCTACTTCTGCAGTCATGCCGGCAATAATATTGAGCCGTTCGCCATTTTTTTCCAGATGATTTTTATCCGTTCTTAAGCGAATAATATAGTAATTCTTGCCATCCTCTTCATTAGTAATGGTGTCAGCACTGATATGTTCCAGTTCTGCTTCCAGACCGCCATAAATAGAAAAATCATAGGCGGTTAGCTTTACCATTGCCTTTTGCCCCGGGTATAAAAAGGCAATATCAGCAGGTCTTACTTCTGCTTCGATAAGCAGCTGGTCTTCTAGCGGGACAATTTCTACTAAGTCCATGCCTGGCTGAATAACGCCACCGATAGTAGTCACTTTTAGCTGTTTAATGGTACCTTTAACAGGAGAGACTATTTTTGTTCGGGTGACTCTGTCCTCAAGTGCCAAGACTGAGGCTGATATTCTGTCTAATTCAGCTTTTGCAAGGTTTAGCTCTTCCAATGCTTCGGTATGAAAACGAATTTCAAGCTCGGCCAATTTATTTTTAGCTTCTTTTAAAGAGGATTTTATTCTGGGAATAGACAGTTGAGCAGAAGAAAGCTCACCCTTTAAATCATTGGTGCTGCGTTGCAGCCTAAGAAGTTCCACTTCAGACATTGCGCCTTCAGCAACAAGAGGTTCTGACATGGTCAGCTCTCTTTTTAAAAGTTTATAGCTTCTGGATAATTGTGCCGTTCTAGCGTTTAGTTCGATTAGATCCTGCCTTTTTTGGCGAATCTGCTCATTTAATATTCTTTTGTTGGCCTTTAGCCTGTTTTGCCTAGAGGCTAATAGATGTTTTGCATCGTTTGCAATACTTGGCTGCTTTTTGAGTACTTCGTCGGGAATAACAATATCCTGTTTGTTGACTTCGGCTGTAAGTCGGGCCGATGTGGCAAGCAGTTCATAATATTTAAGTTTGGTTTCATTAAAGGAAGAGGTAAACCTGACGGCATTAAGCTTTAATAATGCCTGGCCTTTTTCCACAAGATCACCTTCCTTGACTAGAATTTCAGACAGAATGCCGCCTTCCAGATTTTGCACCACCTGAATATGGCTAGAAGGGATAGTTTTTCCGGAACCGCGAGTCACTTCATCTAATTTTGCATAATTGGCCCAGATAATGGCAATAATCACGAAACTAAAAGCCAGCCATAAAATAATATGGCTTTGCATAGATGCGCCATACAGATTGGCGGCATTAACATCGGTCAAGAAGTCTTGGTCTTCTGCATGGTGCTGGTATGTTGATTTTAAATCAGTCAGTTTATTTTGCATGGCTTTAACCTGAAACCTTAATTTGTCCCTGTTTTAATGCATCTAGCACGGCAGCCTTTGGACCATCGGCAACAATTTTACAGCCATCCAGGACAATTAATCGATCTACTAATGATAAAAGTGAAGCTCTATGGGTGACCAGAATTAAAGTCTGAGAGTTCAATTGCTCAGAAAACCGCTGTTTAAAGGCTTCTTCCGTACTGTTGTCCATCGAGTTGCTAGGTTCATCCATAATAAAAATGGGCGGGGATAATAACAATGCTCTGGATACTGCAATGCTTTGCCGCTGTCCGCCAGATAATGCTGATCCACGCTCGCCAACTGGCAAGTCAAAACCGGCAGGGTGCCGGTTGACAAAATTGGTAACGCCAGTAATTTCTGCTGCCCGTAAAATTGAGGCATCATCAGCAAAACGGGCGCCCAGGGTGATATTATCTTTAACGCTGCCAAACATTAGAGAAATATCCTGTGGAACATAGCCAATCTGATGCCTTAAATCAGAGGGATCTATTTGTCTGATATCTGTGCCATCAATTAGGATTGAACCTTCCTGTGCATCATAAAATTTTAGCATTAGCTTTTCTATGGTACTTTTTCCTGAGCCGATGCGGCCAATAAAACCGACATGTTCGCCGGCATTAATTTTAAAGGAAATGTTATCTAAAGCCTTGATGGGCTGGTCTGGGTAGCTGAAACTGATATTTTTAAATTCAATGGCACCTTTAAAAGCGGGGCGATGTAAAAATTTTTTGCCTGGTTCACGTTCAACAGGCATAGACATCAAGCTGTTTAATGAGCCTAATGATGCCCTGGCCTGGTGATAGCGTGTCAGCAGAGAGGCAACCTGTGTTACCGGTGCCAATGCACGGCCTGTAAGAATGGTACAGGCAATGAGTCCGCCAGTAGTCAAATCGCCTTCGGATATTTTATACACACCATAAATAACGACAGCAACGGATGCCATTTGCTGGAGAAAGGTGGAAAAGTTAACTGCCATGGATGAAAGAAATCGGGATTTAAGACTGAGACGGGCAATGTTCCCAATGTTTTGTTCCCACTGTTTTTGCACCTGACTTTCGGCTCCGGTGCTTTTGATTGAATCCAGATTTGTCAGAGATTCAATTAAAGTGGCACCTTTTTGCGAGGAAAATGCAAACAGCTCATTAATTGTTTTTTTTAATGGGTTCTGCACAGCAAGACTGCCTAATATGGCTAAAGGCAGAATGCAAAGCGGGATAAGCGCTAAATCCCCTCCCAGCATATAAATAACGGCAAGGAAAATAAACAGAAAGGGAAGGTCAATCAGTGTGGTTAAAGTGGCAGAGGTCAGAAAATCTCTAAATGATTCAAATTCGTGCAAATTGTTTGCAAATGCCCCTACTGAGGGGGGGCGCGATTCCATTTTAATTCCCAGCACCTTTTCAAAAATAGTGGCAGATAAAATAATGTCTGAACGTTTTCCGGCAATGTCAATAAAATAGCCTCGCAATGATTTCATCATAAAATCAAACAGATAAACTATAGTTACACCAATAGCCAGCACCCAAAGGGTTTCCAGTGCGTGGTTGGGCACCACCCTGTCGTACACATTCATAACAAATAAAGGAGAAGCCAGGGCAAATAGATTGATTAGCAGAGAGGCAACAAGCACTTCAATATAGATTGGCCAGGATTTATAAATGACATCCCAAAACCAGTGATTAACTTTAGGAGTGACAGAATGGGCAGTCCGATTATCAAACTTATGCTTAACTTGAATAAAAAAAGCTGAACCAATGTACTCTTGCTGCAACTCATCAGCTGAAACTGTTTTTTCCCCGCTGTCTGTTTCAGGGATGATAATGCCGTATCTGTTATTTTTTTTAGCAGTTAAAATGCAAGTCTTGCCATTTTTTAAAAGTAAAACAGCAGGCAGGACGAGACTGGAAATTTTTTCCAAAGGCCGTTTAATCAGCTTTGTAGAAAGGCCAGCCCTATCTGCAGCTCTAACGAATAGCAAGGGTGTCAGCTTATTATCGACTAAAGGCAGTCCCGCTGTAAGTGATTCTGGCGAATGGGGAGTATGTAAAATTTTACAGATGGAAAGCAGAGCCAGCAGCAATGAATCATCATGACTGCTGGCTGAGGAAAAGTCTTTATCAATTGTGGATGAGTTTAGTTCTGTCATTTTTTTGAATAGCTCAACTATTGATTCAGCATTAAAGATTAAGGCGAGGGGCTTTAATAACATCCGGAAGTTTGAAAACTATCAAATCCTCGCTCTTAAGGATAGTATGTATTGGGAAGATAGGTTAACTATTTTATGCTATTGTTAATAGCTTAGAGCATATTACAGAAAGGGTTTGTTCGATGCCTTACATTACAAGAAATAAAGAAGGTAAGATTGTAGCGATACACCAGAATAAAAGTGATGATGGAAGACTGTGGGAAGAAGCAAGTCATCCCGATGTTATGGCTTTTACAGGAAATATGGAAACCTCTCTTAAGGCAAAGCAGGCACTAACTGGGTCCGATCATGAAATGGTGAGAGTCATTGAAGATTTGATAGACCTTTTAATGGAAAAGCAGATTTTTGTTTACACTGAACTGCCAGAAGCCGTGCAGGCAAAGCTAAATGAAAGAAAACAGTTAAGACAGGATATGAGTTCTTTGGAAAATTTAATCAATGAAGATGATGATAATATTTTTTGAGCCGTATGGACGTGCTACATAAGAGCTACGCTTACTATAATAATTAGTCCAAAATGATAAATGTACAGGTAATTGGCAATACAGAGAAAATAAGGCAAGCCGTTGCAGGCGATGAAATGTGTCTTTCTTGTCTTGAAGATGAGGTGCAGGCTTTAAATGTTGCAGAGAAAGCACGGCCCTCGATTATTTTGCTTGATTATAATTTGCGCAAAGCAGAAACAGATGATTATATTGGGCTGCTTTTAAATGTCAGTGCGGATAGCAAAATTATTGTCATAGTGGATGGTGTAAATGAAGAGCAAATTTTTGCCTGCCTTGTTGCCGGAGCCAAAGGCTATCAAAATATTAATAGATTAAATGAATATGCAATAAAAATGATTAAAGTGGTTGATGCCGGAGAAGCCTGGGTAGCTCGGCGTATGGTAGCAAAATTATTAGATGCTTTAGTACAGAAGAGAGGCTTTGCTTTTCTGGCAGAAGGTGAGTCGGCCTGATGATTTTGGAATGAATAACAGTATCAATATGCAAAACTTTTTTGTAAGCAATTAACAAGATAACTTTATTGAAGGACATTACTATGGCAAATTCAGGCATTGTAAAATCAGTAGCAGGCGATGTTAAAGTGATCGCCATAGATGAAACAGAACGAATTCTGAAAATAGGCGAAAGGGTCCTGTTTAATGACCGGATCATCACGGGTGATACAGGTGTTATTACAATAGAGTTTTCTGACGGAACCAGCTTGGGTTTAGGGACAAATGCGAATATTATTCTGAGTGAAGCACTTAATTTAGATTTGGCTGCAAAGCCTGCTGACCGGGAAGACCATGTTTCGGACAGTGTTCAGGACGAAGTAGCGGCAATCCAGCAAACTTTGGCTGAAGACCAGACCTTTGACCCTTCTAAACTGGAAGCACCTGCGGCGGGCGGCGAGCAGACAGCAACAGAAGGAGGTGAAAATAGCGGCCATTCAATTATCGGCGTTGACTATCTGAATCCACAGCGGACACCTGGCAGCGGATTTGAAACCAATGACATTGGCCCGACACTTTCTTTAGACCTTGCTCAGCCAGAATTAATACTGGAGCCAGGAAGCTTGTCTTTTGCACCGCCTACAGTTCAAATAACAGATCATAATGGTTCTGAATTGGGTGATAATAGACGTGTAGAAGGTTTTGAAGAAACAATATCAGGTACATTTGTACTAGATACGCCTGCAGGGCTGGCATCAATTACTGTTGCTGGGCAAATAATTACTGAAACAGCCTTATTAAATGCTGATGAAATGCCAATTGAAATTGATCTGATGGTTGTATCTAGCTCGACTGGAGGAGAATCTGAAATTTTTCGTGATATTCTTGCTATAGATGGTTTTGATGCCACATCAGGTACAGTGAATTATAGCCTATCATCTGCAGCTTCTGCTCTTTATGGAGCAGTAGATCATTCCGATGGTGATGAGAGTGTTGTCGTTCAGATTGGGATTACAGTAACAGACAGTAATAATGTAACATCTGTAACTGAAATTCTTGATATTTTAACTGCTGATACAGCACCGGTTGCAATAGATAATGTTGAAAATATGTTTCAGGGGCTAACATGGTTTTCAGATAACGTTATTTTTAATCTGCAAAAAGATGGTGATACTGCGGCAGATGATATATTTGCTGTTGATGAAACCCGATTGCAAAGTGTCACATTTAATGATGTAGAAAAAGATTTTCTAACCCCCGGTGATCTGGTTAGCAATGATCTGGGTGAGTTTATTGAATTTAATACAGAAAATGGACGACTGTTAATCAGGGAGGATGGCCAGTACTGGTATAGGAATGCTGACTTAACTGATGGAGAAGCAAGCGATAGCTTTCAATATCAATTGGCTGATGCAGATGGGGATATCAGTGTCGCAACTTTAACCATTAACCAGGTTATTGGTGAGAATATTAATACCGGTATAGATGCGGTATTTGTATAAATAAATTTTAGTTCCAGTTTTTTTGTTTTGCCCCTGTAAGCGCAATAATAGGCTGCAGGCAGTTAGTCAAAATCATATTAAGGATAGAGAAATGTTTAAATATAAAATAGTATTTATGGCATTGCTGCTAAATGCTTATCAAGTCAATGCAATTACTTTTACTGGCAATACCGCAGGTCTTTTTGGAAATGACACTGCTTTGCTGCAATGGGGGCTGGGTTTTGACGGGCCATCATCTTTGCTCTATGAAGGTGTCGGGGAATTTTCAGCAGATGTTGGCGTCCCTTTTAAAGTTGCTACGCTAACGTATAATAATACTGAGATTACTCCAGAGTCTGACTTTTCCAAGACATTTTCAGATATGACTCTGCATAGTACGGTTATAACCGAAACGGGCGCTTCAATATTAGATGCAGGTTTGACAATTATTGAAACTGATAATAATAGCAATATTTCAAGTGATACCGTATCCCTGTTATTCTCTGATGAAGATGCATCATTTTTTTCATTTAATGGGGAAGATTTTACTTTTAAGCTGTTAGGGTTTGAAAATAGTTCGGGTGATTTTGATAAATTTTTTATCCAGCCAGAAAACAGCAATTCCCCTATCGGCCTCTATGCAGAAATTACAGCTGTACCTGTTCCGTCTGCAATCTGGCTATTTTTAACAGCATTTACAGGGCTTCTTACACTTAATAGCCGAAGAACTGGTGTTTAAAGGGCTTGCTCTCTGCCTCTAATTATCTTGCCATAATATAATTACGCTGAATAACTGTATTATGGCTTACTAAATAAAA